>Ga0105248_10000043_pt1 | contig 167170 bp, 132 predicted proteins | sample KBSS34metaG_FD_81524 | JGI IMG/M metagenome (GOLD analysis project Ga0105248, IMG submission 81524) | Switchgrass rhizosphere microbial communities from Kellogg Biological Station, Michigan, USA - KBS S3-4 metaG | ecosystem: Host-associated > Plants > Roots > Rhizosphere > Soil | place... | reverse complement strand
TGCAAAGCGCCCAGTAGGCGAACCGAGCGGAGCCTGGCGTCGGGGGTTCCAGGGGGTCGCCCCCTGGGCGGACATGGCGTCCGAGGCGGGGGCGAAGGTGCAAAGCGCCGAGTAGGCGAACCGAGCGGAGGACGCGGGATTCGAACCCGCGAGGGGTTGCCCCCAACACGCTTTCCAAGCGTGCGCCCTAGGCCACTAGGCGAGTCCTCCGCCGATGAGCCTACCGGATCGAGGACGGGGTGGAGCTGGCGGCCGAGCCCGGAAGCCGGGGGCAGGCAGGCGAATGAGAGGACCCCCCGCGCACCCGCCAGAGCCCGCTTATCCTTGCTGCCTTCCGGCCCTGGGGAGGTTCACGAGGATGACGCCACACGAGGGGTCTGCTGTGCAGTCTAGCCGTCCGGAGCCGATCTTGACGACCGCCCCGCGACCGGCCCGCACCCGCGCCGCACCCGCGCCGCGGCCGCCCCGCACCCGCCCCGCACCAGGGAACCGCCCGACCGTGCGTAGCGCTTCGCGGCGCCTTAGGGAGGTCGGTGTGGTCCCGGCGCCAGTTGTCGGGAGCGAGGCGGAGAATGGCGATGCCCCGGTCCCCCTGACAGCCCACGCGTGGGACCGCGGCGGTTGGCGACGCGGGCTGCGAGGGCGGGATGCGAGCGCTGGAGCAGGCTCGCGGAGCCGCCTTCCGAAGGACGAGGAAGGCGGCGGAGCGAGTGCGGCCGGACCGACCAGATGGACCACGCAAGCTCCGTCAATCCGGCGGGAACCCCGGGAGTGAGCTCGAGGCACCGTGAGCACAGCGCTGTACAACCGGTACCGGCCCGCGACGTTCAGTCAGGTCGTCGGGCAGGAGCATGTGACGACGGCGCTGATGCAGGCGCTGCGCACCGGTCGGCTGCATCACGCCTACCTCTTCAGCGGCCCGCGCGGCTGCGGGAAGACGTCGTCGGCGCGGATCCTGGCGGCCTCGTTGAACTGCGAGCAGGGACCGACGCCCGAGCCGTGCGGCGTGTGCGACCAGTGCGTCGGGATCCGGACCGGCTCGTCGATGGACGTTACCGAGATCGACGCCGCGTCGCACGGCCTCGTCGACGATGCCCGTGACCTGCGGGAACGTGCCTTCTTCGCGCCGGCCTCGGCCCGGTTCAAGATCTTCGTGGTGGACGAGGCACACATGGTGACCGCGGCGGCGTTCAACGCGCTGCTCAAGGTGGTCGAGGAGCCGCCGCCCTACCTGAAGTTCGTGTTCGCGACGACCGAGCCGGACAAGGTGATCGCGACCATCCGGTCCCGGACGCATCACTACGCCTTCCGGCTGGTGCCGCCGACGGTGCTGCGCGACCACCTGGCGTCGGTGTGCGTGCAGGAGGGCGCCGAGGTCGACCCGTCGGTGCTGCCGCTGATCGTCCGGGCTGGCGCGGGCTCGGTCCGCGACTCGCTGTCCGTGCTCGACCAGCTGCTCGCCGGCGCCGGCCCGGACGGACTGCGCTACGACCGGGCGGTGGCGCTGCTCGGCATGACCGACGGGGTGCTGCTCGACGAGACCGTCGACGCCCTCGCCGCCCGCGACGGGGCGACGTTGTTCACCGTCGTCGACAAGGTCGTCGGGTCGGGGCACGACCCACGCCGGTTCACCGCGGACCTGCTCGAACGGCTCCGCGACCTCATCATGATCAATGCGGTGCCGGACGCGGTCGAACGCGGCCTGTTGGACGCGTTCTCCGCCGACCAGATCGACCGGATGAAGGGCCAGGCGGCCCGGGTCGGCCCGGCGGAGCTGTCGCGGACCGCGGACGTGCTGCACGCCGGCCTCACGGAGATGCGCGGCACGGCGAGCCCGCGCCTGCTGCTCGAGCTCGTCCTGGCCCGGGCGCTCCTACCCGGCGCCGCCGCCGACCCGGCGGCCCTGCTCGCCCGGCTAGAACGACTCGAACGCGCGTTCTCCGCCGGCGTGGCCGCGCCGCTGGCCGCCGCCGCTGCCGGACTGCCCGCCCCAGCCCCGCCGACGCCGGCGGCGGCCCCCGCCTCATCGGCCGCTGCCTCGACGGTCTTTGCGCCGTCGACACCCTCGACGTCCGATGTGTCGTCGTCGGTTGCCTCGGCGGCGCCGGCCGCGCCCTCGGCGCACGGCTCCGGCGAGCGGGCCTTCGCCCACCCACCCGCCGCGTGGCCAGGTGGCCAGGCCGCCGGCGCGGCCACGCCGGCCGGGCGGTCGGCGGCCCCGTCGGCGTCCGGGCAGCCCGTCGCGACGCCGCGCCCGTCGGCGCCGCCGCCCACCTCGGAGCGGTCCGCCGGGGCGGCCGGAACCTCGGGCGCCGCGGCGGCGGGGAGCGGACCGGAGGCGGCGACGGTGCGTGCCGGCTGGGATCAGGTGCTGGCCGCCGCGCGGCGCCGGAAGCCAGGCACGTTCGCCCTGCTCTCCGAGTACGCCAGCGTGCTCGACGTCCGGGCGAACGAGGTCTTCCTCGCCTTCTCCGCGCCGAAGATCGCGCAGATGTTCGGCCAGGGCAGCCACGTCGACGTGCTGGGTGAGGCGCTTGGCGAGCAGTTCGGCGGCAGCTGGCGGGTGACGATCGGCGAGCCGGGCGCGGGCCGCCCGGGCGCGGGTGGGCCGCGGGGCGGCGGGCCTGGCCGGCCGGGGGGTGGGCCAGCCACGGGCTACCCGTCCGCCACCACCCCGGCGCGCCCCGCCGGATCGGGCTCGGCGTCGCCCGGGTCGCCCATGCCCGGCCAGGCCGCGCGCGTTGCGGGCGGCCTCCCCGGCCAGCCTCCCGGCGGATCCGGATCCGGATCCGGGGTCGGGCCCGGCGCCCGGACGTGGGCTCCCCACCAGGGAGCGTCCATCGCCTCGGCCGCTGCCGGCGCGGTTGGGGACGCCAGCGGAGTCGGGGGTGCCGGCATTGTGGGGGGTACGGGAGGTGTCGGCGGCCCCGGCGGTGTCGGGGGTCCCGGAGGTGTCGGGGGAGCCGGCGGTGCGGGGAGTTCCGGCGGTGCCGGCGGAATCGGGGGGGTGGGGAGTCCCGGCGGTGCGGGTGGGCTCGGGGGCGGCGGTGGGCTCGGCGGTGCCGGCGGGATCGGGGATGCCGGCGGCGGATTCGCGGGCTCCTCGGTTGCCACCGCCATGCGCGGTCCGCTGGGACCGGGGTTGGACGCCGGGCCCGGTGGCGCGTTCGCCCGACAGGGCGGCGGCCTGGGCGCCCCGGCCGCCGCCGCCGCGTCATCGACGATGGCCGCCGCGCCCGTACAGGGCACCTCGACGGGGGGGCTGGGGCTCGGGGCCGGAGGCGGCGCGCTCGACGCGTCGCCGCGCGACGCCGGCCGTCTCGCCGGCCACGGTGTGGCGTCCACCGGGTTGAGCGGCTTCGCGGCGGCGGATGACCGCGCGCCCGACGAACCGTCGCTCGATGACGAGGACGCGCCGGCGGATCCGAGCGGAACGCTCACCGGAGAGGCCGCAGCCGTCGAACTGCTGCGGGTCGGGCTCGGCGCGACGGTCATCGAGCAGCGCGGCGGCGACTGACCCGACTGCTCACGCCGCCCCGGGCATGCTCGCCCGGTGCCCGGTGCCCGGTGCCCGGTGCCCGGTGCCCGGTGCCCGGTGTCGGTGCGCCCCGCGTCATCCTGTCCGGCGTCGCGGGTCTTCCTGTCCGACGTCAGCGCCACGACGGGCACCGTTCTGGGACCCTGAGGTCTGCCCGGACGCCCGGGCGCCGCGGTGTCCACCAGTGACCTCTTTGGCTGGGACTCGCTGGGGATGGACAGGTTGGCATGGTCCGCGCAGGCTGGGCCCACCGATCGGACCGGGCGCACAAGGCGCGGTGAACGGGGCGACAACGGGCGGGCCGCGGGACCGCCCGGGCGATGTGATGGCGGAGACAACCGGTCGATTCGGCCGACCGTGACGGCGGGAACCGCAGGTGACGCCCGCCGGCGGCGCGCCGGATCTTTGGGGTAAGTCGGACGCGTTGCGGTGCCGGTACTTCCGCGCCGCGCGGTGCGTGGCATGCTCTGGCCATGCCGGGCGGAAACCTCGCCGTGACATTCGGTCAGAACCCGATCCGGCGGCGTCGGCCTAGGAGGCCGGCGTCCTGCGGTCTTCAACAGACATCTCGGAGGTTGTCGTGAAGCGTGTTGGCATCGTCGTCCTGCTGGTCGCCCTTGCCACCGGCGGTTTCTTCCTGCGCCAGCGCAAGAGCAAGCAGGACGTCTGAGACCTCCGCGCGGGCGACGGGCGGCGCACGTCCGGTCCGTCCCTTCGCCCCGCCGCACCGCCCGGGCGATCGCCTCGATCGGCGTCGTCGTGGTGGGCATTGTCGTGGTGGGCTGCGCCGCGCCGATCCGGTAGCGACCCGGCCTCGGCTTCGCCGCGGCCCGGTGTGCCGGCGGACGGCGTAGCCCGCCGCGGGTAGCGCGCCGGCCCGAGCGGTCGGGCGGCGAGCGCGCGGGCACGGGAGGACTGTGCACCGATACGATGATCAGACGGCGGAGCTGGCCAGCGCGGTCATCGCGTACGCGCAGGAGCGGATGAAGTTCGATCCGGCGCCGCTGGACGCGCCGCGGTCGCCCGCGCAGCTTGCGGCAGCCGTGGGCGAGACGGTCACCGCCGACGGGCTCGGCGGTGTCGAGGCGCTGCGTCGTTTCGACGAGGTGCTGGCCCGGGCCTGCATCTCCACGGACCATCCGCGCTACCTGTCCTTCATCCCCGCCGCCCCGACCAGGGCCGCCGTGCTGTTCGACCTGGTCGTCGGGGCGTCGTCGATCTACGGAGGTAGCTGGCTCGAGGGCGCGGGCGCCGTCTACGCGGAGAACCAGGCCTTGCGCTGGCTCATCGACCTCGCCGGCCTGCCGAGCACGGCGGGTGGCGTGTTCGTGCCCGGCGGGTCGGTCGGGAACCTCTCCGCGCTGGTCGCCGCTCGGCACGCCGCTCGCGCCCACCGTGCCGCCTCCGGTGTCGTACCGCGGCGTTGGAGTTTCGCCTGCGGCCAGGAGGCGCATTCGTCGCTCGTCGAGACGGCCCGGGTGATGGATGTCGACATCGTCTACGCCGAGCCGGACGAGCGTGGGCGGCTGCGCGGCCCGGCGCTGGCCCGCGCCCTCGACGCCGTGCCGGCCGAGCAGCGGGCGGGCCTGTTCGCCGTGGTCGCCACCGCCGGCACGACCCAGTTCGGCGTCGTCGACGATGTGCGCGGCGTCGCGGACGTGGCCCAGGAGAACGGGCTGTGGCTGCACGTCGACGGGGCCTACGGGCTCGCCGCGCTGGCGGCGCCCTCAGCGCGGCACCGGTTCGACGGCCTGGAACGGTGCGACTCCTTCATCGTCGACCCGCACAAGTGGTTGTTCGCGCCGTTCGACGCCTGCGCGCTGATCTATCGCGAGCCGACGCTGGCCCGGGCCGCCCATGCGCAGCACGCCGGCTACCTGGACGTCCTCGACGCGCCGGATGTGTGGAATCCCGCTGACTACGCGGTGGGGCTGACGAGGCGGGCGCGCGGCCTGCCGTTCTGGTTCTCGCTCGCGGTGCACGGCACTCGCGCCTACGCCGAGGCGATCGAGCACGCGCTCGCGACGGCGGCGGACTGCGCGGCGCAGATCCATGACCGGCCCTATCTGGAGCTGGTCGGCGAGCCCGAGCTGTCGGTCGTGGTGTTCCGCCGGCGCGACTGGGCCGCGGATGACTACCACGCCTGGTCCGAACGCCTCCTGCACGACGGGTTCGCCTTCGTCACCCCGACGGTGCATCAGGGCGAGACGCTCGCCCGGTTCGCGATCGTGTCGCCGCTGACGACGCCGAAGGACATCGCGGCGATCCTCGACTCGATGCGCGCCGATCCGCCGTCGCGTGGTTCGGAGGATCCGGCGGTTCGGCACGCCCGCGCGCAGGCAAACCGCACGCATCCGTAGCGGCCGATCACGATCACCCCGCTCGGTCGCGGAAAGGAGAAAGCCCCCGGAAGCCGCGCGACGTCGGGCGGCTTCCGGGGGCTCCTGGTGCCATGGAGGTCACGCTGTCCGACTGCTGCGTCGACGCTGACGCCGATGTGGACGGTGCGTGTGCCCACCCGTTCCGCGACGGCGTCCGGATCGCCGTCGCGGAGTTGTTCGTGGACCTTTCGCTGCCGTTCGGGCCCGTCAGGCGACGGGACGTCGCGTCAGCGTGGGTCCGATCCTCGGCCGGGAACGACCGGGGATCGGCGGCCGGCGGGGGAAGGAGAAACTCCGCGAAACTCCACCCCCGCCGGCCGCCGTGTGCCGGTCAGTAGCCGACGGTGTAGCGCTGGTTGATGTGCTTGGCCTTCTCGATCTCGTCGCAGATCGCGACCGCGAGGTCGTCGGCCGACAGCGCCATGTTTCCGCGGCCGTCACGGACCGGCTGGTCGGTGCCGGTGCGGTAGGTGTCCCGGCGCTTGCCCTGCGCCAGGTTGACGGGCGGCGGGCAGATGACCGTCCACCGCACGCCCCTGGCGGCACGCAGCGCCTCGAGCGCCTCCGCCTGGCCCTGCGCGTCCTTGCGCAGGCCGTTCGGGAACTCCGGGTCGTCGAGGATGCGGGCGCCCTGGCCGTCCTCGAGCGTGCCGCCGTGGCCGACGTGGATGATGCGCGGGGCGCTGTCGCCCATCTTGCTCATCGCGTCGATCATGGCGCGGGCGGCGTTCGCCCAGACCTTCTTGTCGTTGCCACCGATCGCGACGACGACGGCGTCGGCGCCGTCGGCGAGGCTGTGGACCGAGTCACGCGAGGTGGCGTCACCGGCGGCGGACTGGGCCTTCCTCGGCAGCTTCGCGAGCTTCGCCTCGTCGCGGGCCACCGCGGTGACCTGGTGACCGCGGCGGACCGCCTCGCTCACGACGGACTGTCCGATCTTGCCGCTCGCGCCGAACACCACAACCCTTGCCATTCTCGGTACCTCCTGGCTGGGATCGGTTGCGCGCGCCGACCCGCCGAAAGACCTTCTCCCACGCCTGTTCGCGACCGTTCAGAAATCATTCTCGCGTAACGTGTAGGCCTTCCGCGGAATCAAGGTCACGCATTAGTTTGCGGTTCGCCACGACTATGTGCACGCCCCGCCCCGCCCGCAACACGACCACCGGGTACCCGCCCGGCCCCGCCAGAGCCGAAAGCGTCGCCACACAGAAAAGCCCGAGAAAGCGAAGTCGGGAGCGAAGTGACCGACAACCGCCACGCTGGAACGTGGCGCAGACGCGCAGACCGGGACTCGATGCCACCGCCAGGTGGCGAGCCAAGGGGGGTGGTAGGGGGCGAAGCCCCTTACATCGGGGCTCCGGGGGCCGCCCCCCGGAGCAATATCAAGGATCCGGAAAGCCGCGAGCAAAGCGAGCGACGAACATGGCGGTGGAGGTGGGATTTGAACCCACGGAGGGGTTGCCCCCTCACACGCTTTCGAGGCGTGCGCCCTCGGCCACTAGGCGACTCCACCGTGGGTGAGCTTACTAGACGATCGGGAGGGGTGGGCAGAGCCCCGTCGTGGGTCTCGTCGGTCTCAGCCGGGCGGCTGGCCGGTGGCCCGGCGGTCGGCGAAGAAGCTGGCGAGCAGGGCGGAGCACTCGTCGGCGGCTACGCCGCCGATCACCTCGGGGCGGTGGTTGAGGCGCCGGTCGCGGACGACGTCCCAGAGGGAGCCGACGGCGCCGGCCTTGTCGTCGGTGGCCCCGTAGACGAGCCGGGCGACGCGGGCGAGGACGAGCGCGCCCGCGCACATCGTGCACGGTTCGAGGGTCACGACCAGCATGGCGCCGGTCAGCCGCCATCCGCCGACGGCCGCGGCGGCGGCGCGCAGCGCGACAACCTCGGCGTGGCCCGTCGGGTCGCCGGCGGCTTCCCGGATGTTGTGGCCGCGCCCCAGCACGGCGCCGTCGGCCGCGATGACGACGGCGCCGACCGGGACGTCGCCGCCTTCGGGCGCGCGGGCGGCCTCGGCGAGCGCGAGCCGCATCGCGGCGAGGTCGCGCGCGGCGCCGGGCGGGTCGGCGAGGCGCGCCGGGTCGGCGAGGCGCGCCGGGTCCGCGAGGCGCGCCGGCACCGCGGCCGGGTGCTGCCCGGAGGTCGCGGTCAGCCGCGTACCTCGTCGAGGATCTCGCCGGCGCCGGCGCGCTCGCTGATGGCCGCGGCGACGTCGGCCGGCAGCATGCCCTCCTCGGCGATCAGGCTGATCAGCGCGTCGGACGACGTGCCCAGGTCGTCGAGCAGGTCGAGGTCGCCGATCGGGTGGGCGTGCTGGAGCACGGCCTCGTCGTCCTCGTCGTCCTCGTCCGTGCGCGCGGCGGGCACCGGCAGGGCGTCGGCGAACAGCGCCTCGGCGAGCTCGGAGGTTGTCAGCACTCGCCGGTCGGACAGGAAGACCCGGGGATCGGCCGAGTCCGCGTCGACGCGGATGATCGCCAGGTATTCGTCGTCCTCTTCGATGAACGCGACGACGACGCCGTCGCCGAGATCGCGCATCGCGTCGGTCAGCGCGTCGAGGTCGTCGAGTTCGGTGGGGTCGAGGTCGAAAGCCCGCCACCGGTCGTCGTCGCGGGCGATCGCGACGGCCTTGGTGCTCACCGTGGTGTCCTCATATCGTCCAGCCAGTCCGTACATCGTCAGTCGGTTCTCGGGCGTCCCGACCGGGCGCCTTGACCCGAGATTGTCGCCCCGCGGGGGTTGTCTGGTGCACTGGATCACTTTTCCCGCGGCGGTGCCGGGGTGTGGCCGGGCCAGGGGCCCTGATCAGGGCGTCGAAGGGAGGCTATTCCGCCCGTGGCGGGGCGGTCGCCGGCCCCCCGGGTCGACCGGCGCCAGGGCCGCCGCCATCATGTAGGCACGACCCACCACCACTGTGGCGGCTGGTTCCGGCTCGGCCACGATGCCGTCCGCTGACCACGATCGGCCCCCCTGACCACGATCGGCCCAGTCCTATGTATCGACCCGAGACAGGGCGCCCCGCCCCATGACGACCCCGGTGCCGCGCAGGCTCTCCGCGAGAACCAGGGCCGCGCTTGCCGTCGAGCGGCTGGCCTCCGCGGCGTCCCGCCGGCTTGGCAAGGGCTCCGGCGAGATGATCGGCGGCAAGCTCGCGCTGCAGGTCTCGCCGCACGCCCTCGCCGAGATCGGCAGGGGCCGCCCGACCGCCTGCGTGTCCGCGACGAACGGCAAGACGACAACGACCCGGCTGCTGGCAAGGGCGCTCGGCACGCTTGGCCCAGTGCGGTCGAACAGCGGCGGCGCGAACATGCCGCCCGGCGTGCTGGCGGCGCTGTCCAAGCCGCCGCACAACGCCGCCGCGGCGCTCGAGGTCGACGAGATGTGGCTGCCGAAGGTCGCGCGCGAGGTGCGGCCGCGGGTCGTGCTGCTGCTGAACATCAGCCGTGACCAGCTCGACCGCTCGAACGAGACCCGGCGGATCGCCGCGATCTGGCGTGAGCTCGGCGCGGAGCTCCCGGACTGCACCGTCGTGGCCAACGTCGACGACCCGCTGGTGACCTGGGCGGCGGGGTCATGGTCGAAGCAGGTGTGGGTTTCGGTCGGGCAGAACTGGACCGCGGACGCGATGGTCTGCCCGCAGTGCGCCCGGCTGCTGCACCGCAACGAGACCGGCTGGTGGTCGGAGTGCGGCCTGGCCCGGCCCGAGCCGATCGTCGCGGTCACCGGCCCGAACGAGATCATGTGGTTCGGCCGGACGATCAGGGCGTCGATCGGCCTGCCCGGTCGGGTCAACCTCGGCAACGCCGCGATGGCGGCCGCGGCAGCGCGCGAGTTCGGGGTCCCGGTCGAGGACGCGCTGGCGGCGATGACGGACCTCGGTGACGTGCAGGGCCGGTACCAGGAGGTGCTGCTCGGCGCGGGGTCGCGCCGGGCCCGCATGCTGCTGGCCAAGAACCCCGCCGGTTGGGTCGAGATGATGGAACTGATCAACTCGACGCCGCCGCGTAGCCTGATCGTCGACTTCAACTCGCAGACGGCCGACGGCCGCGACCCGTCGTGGATCTGGGACGTGCCGTTCGAGCGGCTCGCGGGTCGCCCGGTGCTCGTCACCGGGGAACGCAAGGAGGACATGAGCGTGCGGCTGGCCTACGCCGACGTGCCCCACTCGGTGCACCCGAACGCCGAGGCCGCCGCCGACGCCGCTCCCGAGCCCGTGCTCGACGTCGTCGCGAACTACACGGCGTTCCGGGATCTGCTGGTCCGGACCACGCCCGCGCCGCGTCGCCCGCGGGCGACGCCGGCCCTGCCCGCGTCCGGAGGCACCTGGTGAGCCTGTTCGAGCCGGAGCCGCGCCCGCACCGGCGCGACGAGGAGCGGCCGGACGTCACCCAGCCGCTCTACCCGCCGCCCGGGGCCTACCCGGCGGACGAGCAGCCGCCCGGCTCGCTGGTGCGCCGCGCGCCCCAGCCGGACGACTCCCAGCCCCTCCAGTACCCGCCGCAGCGCTACGCGCCGCCGCAGATCCCGGAGCGGGAGCTGTTCATGCCGGCGTCGCCGCGGGCCGTGCCGGGCGGCCGGCTGCCCGAGCGCGTGCCGGACCCGTACGAGCGCGCGCTCGGCGAGCGGCGGACGGAGCGAGCCGAGATGCGGGCGACGCGCGAGTCGACGACGCGCATCGCGCTCATCTACCCCGAGCTGCTCGGTACCTACGGCGACGGCGGCAACGCGACCGTGCTGACGCAGCGGCTGCGCTGGCGCGGCCTGGCCGCCGAGACTGTCAGCGTGCCGGCCGGTGAGCCGGTGCCGACCGGATGCGACATCTACCTGCTGGGTGGCGGCGAGGACGAGCCGCAGACGCTCGCGGCCGAGGGTCTGCGGCGTAACAACGCGATCGGCCGGGCCGTCGCCGGCGGCGCGGTGGTGCTCGCGGTGTGCGCCGGCTACCAGGTCATCGGCGAGAGCTTTCCCGCCGGCGGGCGGATCCACGAGGGGCTGGCGCTGATCGGCGTCGAGACCAGGAGGTCGTTCGACCCGCCGGACGCGCAGCTTCCGCCACGCGTCGTCGGCGACATCGCGATCGACCCCGATCCGTCGCTCGGCCTGCCGACCATCCTCGGGTACGAGAACCACGGCGGCCGGACGCGGGCGTTGCCGGGTGTGCGTGGGTTCCCGTTCGGGCGGGTGCTACGAGGCGTCGGTAACGGCGTGCCCGAGGGGACGGACGGTCACGTCGACGGCCGGGTGATCGGCACGTACCTGCACGGTCCGGTGCTGGCGCAGAATCCTGCCCTTGCCGACCTGCTGCTGACGATGGTGCATGGTTCGCTGCCGCGACTGCCCGGTCCGCCCGAGGTCGACGCGCTGCGGACCGCCCGGTTGCGCGCCTTGCAGGTCCGCTGAGCCGACGCGCGACGTTAGCCGCCGGGTAGCGGCGCGTGAAGGTAACGAAGGCAAACAAGTCATCGCCGCGAGGCCGTCTGTTGGCACATGCCGCCGGCACATCCACGTGACGGGGTGCTGGTCGAAACGGACGCCGTCGCGGTGTCAGGTGTGGTTCGGTTGGAGACGTGGCCGCGAATCCGCTCACCGCGTGGTGGGGCAAGCACAGCAAGACAGTCATCATCGCTGTCGTTGCGATCTTCGCACTCTATCTCTTCGCGCACGGCAGCGGCTCGGCGAAGACGTCAGAGAAGGACATGCCGACCCGGTACGAGTCCAAAGGACGAGTACTGCTTGTGCATGCCAAGCGGAACTCTAAGAAGGACGTTCCGCTGGTGCTCGTGCTGCCGGACAACAACACCAAGACGAAGGTGTTCGAAACGGACAGTGGAGCGTCGAAACTGGCGAATCGGAAGAACTTCGCGCTTGTCTACCCGGAGCCGGTCGCCGGTGAGTGGCAGGTCGACGCCACCGGCCCCGACGCTCAGTACCTGATGGACATCATCACGTACATGTCCGAGGACTGGACGGCCGTCGACTCGAAGCGGGTCTACATCTGGGGTCTGGGCGAGGGCGCCCGAATGGCCCTGACCCTGGCGTGCGCGAACCCGACGGTCTTCGCCGCGGTGGGCGTCGTGGGCCAGTTCGACCCCGACCCGGGCCCGGACTGCCAGAACCAGATCCCCATTGACCGCGAGCGCAAGGGCTCCTGGAACGACGACCTCTCCAGCGACCTCTGGGACTTCTCCGTTAACAAGTCCCGCTAGCGCGGTGGACCCGCTGGGCGCTGATCGCCCTGAGCGGTGGACACGCTGGGCGGTGCGTGCGCTGGTCGAGGCTGCGCACACCGGACGCCTCGTGAAGCCGCATGCCAGAAGCGAGGAGGCCGCAACGCGCGGGCGCCGCCCCGCCGGATGGGGGGGAGATCCGGTGGGGCGGCGCCGCGTTACTCGGCCCGGAGCCGTGGGGCAGCTGGCCGGGCCGCCGCCGCCGAGGGGGGTTCGGCTGGCGGTGATCCGCAGGTGGGATCAAGGACGGGAGGGGGAAGTCCTCGATCTCACCGGCGGACGTCATGGGGTGCAGCGGGACGAGAGCCACGCTGGCCGAGCGGATGGTTCGGCTGCATGGGGCGCGATGTGGACATCTGGACGTCCGGCCGGTCGCGGCGCGTCCGCAAGGACACGCGATCGTGGCCGATGCTCGGACCCGACCAAGCTCCATCGTCGCCGGTCGCGGTGGGTAGGCCGCGGTTCTGGCGGGTCGCTGGGCGGGTGTCAGCGGGGCGCGGAGAGGTGTCAGGGGCTTCCGCGTGCGACGACTCCGTCGGCAACGGCCGACGGCTGGGAGGCCGGCCGGGCAGTCAGCTCACGTCCGCGAACCCGGAGGGGGGCGGGTTCGCGATATCCGTATCTGGATGAACTGGGGCCCGACTGGATGCCGTCACGCGTGGAAGCGCGTTCTCCGCGCCGTCCTACAGGACGCGACCGACGCTGTAGCTCGAGCTCCAGATCGTCTGCAGCTGGACGACCGAGCCGGAGTGCGGCGCGGCCCACATCGTGCCGTCGCCGGCGTAGATGCCGACGTGGTAGATGTCGCCCGGCGTGCCGAAGAAGATGAGGTCGCCGACTTCCTTGTGCGCCTGGTCGACGTGGATCGTCGCCTCGTACTGCGCCTCGGCCGTCCTCGGCAGGCTGCGGCCGAGCTGCCGGAACACGTACTGCGTCAGGCTGGAGCAGTCGAAGGCGTCCGGGCCGTTGGCGCCGTAGACGTAGGGCTTGCCGGCCTGCACCGAGGCCAGGTAGACGGCCTTCTCTCCCAGGGTCCCGTTGGACGGGGCGTTGACCGTGACGCCGCGGTTGGCGGAGGGCGCGGGCCGCTCGGCGACACTCAGCGTGCCGACGTTGTCGGACACGGCGGACTGCAACGCGTCGGTGCCGTCGAACACCGCGGTGATCTGGGTCGTGGTCAGGACCCGGGCGGTGTAGGAGGTGTACCCGTCGTTGTTCGTCTGCAGGTGGAGGAAGGTCGCGAAGCCCGTCGGCAGTTTGACCTGGACCTTGACCAGCTGGTTGGCCAGCGGCTCGTTGGTGTCCTTGTTGGTCAGCTTGAAGCCGACTTCGACCGGCTGGTCGGAGTAGACGGTGACGTCGGGGTTCGTGATGAACAGGTCGACGTCTGCCTTGGCCGACAGTGCGGGCGCGGCTATGTCGGACGCCGCATCCGGAGTGTCGTTGCCGGCGCCGATGGTCGACGCGAGGCTCACCGGGCGGACGGCCGTGCCGCCGCCGGAGGAGCCGCCGCCGAAGGCGCTGGCGAGGCTCAGCCCGGAGGTGACGGAGCCGTCGTCGCCGAAGGCGTCCGACGCGTTGTCGGCCGCCGGGGCGCAGCCGGCGAGGGCGATGCCGGACACAGCGATGGCGCCGGTGGTGGCCGCGGCAACGGCGGTACGACCACGGACCTTGGCGACCGCGGTGAGACCGCGGTGACGACCCCGGCTGGCATCAGGAGCGGTGTCGTAGTCCCACTCAACAGAGGGCGCGGACAAGTGTGGTTCCTTCCCGTACGCCTGCGAGGTGAGCTGTCGGGTTCGGGCTGGGCTGCCCGGCCCATCGCGTGACCAGCACGCGACGGGCTTCACCCCAAGGCCGGCGCCGAGGCGCTGGCCGGTACTGCGAGGTGGGTCCCCCGCTCCTGCCCGTGGTGACGACTCGGAGGGGACACCGGGACCGCGGGCAGGATTCGGCGTTCGGTCCGGTGTTGAGCCTGTTGTCGTGGACGAGACTAGTCCACTCGGGTGAGGACGATAAGAGTGGGTACCTCCCATACGCCTGGTGTTCCGTGAACTGTCGGTTCCGGCGTCTGCGAGAGGCGTCGCGACTAATGTTGCCGACCGTGACCGACTGCGGGAAATAGTCGCAGGCGGGTCGAGTCCAGCGCATGCACCGAGTACGCCACGTAGTGAGAACACTACGTGCAGATCCGGCGCTGCGGCCCCGGGACTACGGTCGGCGTACGAGGCGCGTCTAGTCAGGGGGTGCCATGCCACCCACACCCCTATGACGAGTGGGCCTACGCGCCCGCGCTGCGGGTTCGCCTGGCTGATGGATGGCTCTCGGGTATTTAGTCCCGACGATTGTGCCTAAGGTCCCAATCGATGGCACGCGTTATCCCAACGCGCATCTCAACGCAGCGAGCTGGTTACGTGCAGCGTCAGTCGTGCGATCGGGGAGCGCGTTTGGTGATGAATCCGGCGCGATCCAGCACCTGAAGCTCGATGGCCAGCTCGATGACTTCCCGGGGCAGCGTGCGATACGTCGCCTGCATGGCTTCGACTGCCGCCCTGGCTCGATCTGCGAGCTCGTCCAACGCGTGCTGACGTTGGCGCATCCGGGCGCGCTCGTCCTTGATGGTGCGCACCGTCTCTTCTTGCCACCGCCGGGTGAGCAGCAGGTGCTCGCTCGCGTCGGCGGCCTCACGCTTCGCTTCTTCCAGACGCCCTAGCAACTGGTCGAGCTGCTCGAGCCGGCCGGCAAGCTCCGCAATGAGGTCTCCGCGGACGATGGCGGGGATTCCTCGGCCATCGGACGGGCCATCGGGATGGACGTCCGGCGCGCCGGGTTCCGCCGGGCTGACGGAACCGTCCGCGGACGACACCAGCACCGGCCGACGGTCCGGCTCGGCGTCCGAGTCCTGGTCCAGAACCGGCCGCGGGTCGGGCTGAGGCTCCGGCTCCGCCTGAAGGTCGGAACCCGGGGCCGGGGTGGACGGCCCCGGAGGGCCCTCGATGCCGTACCCGTACCCCTCGTAGGCCTGTTCGTCATAGGCGGTGACGGACCACGGCACGTCATCCGGGTCCCCGGCGGCAATCTCGTCACCGAACCAGGCCGGCCGCCGACCCCCGGCGGCGTCGGTACCAGGCACTTCGGCCTGATCGGTCGCGTCCGCGCCGGCGGGCCACGCGGGCTCGGGCGCGTCGGCGGGGGCGGCCAGCGCCTCGATCCGGACCGGCCAGTCGGGCCAGAGCGTGCTCTCGGGCGGAACCGTCTCGGCCAGCGTCGGCTCGAGCGGGCTCGTCATCGCCGTGGCCGAGGCCGGCTCGTCCGGCGGCGCCGGGTCGTCGGCGGGTGCCACGGCGGGCGGAACCTCGCCGGGAGCGGGCATACCGGGCAGCGCCAGGTCGGGCACCTTGGCGTGCACGAACACGCCGGGTGACTCGGGCCACTGCCCCCCGGCATCGGTAAGGCTCTGCGGCCCGGGCGGGCTTGGCGAGCCGGTGAGGCTGCGCCGGCCGCTGACATCCGACACGGTAGGTAACGGTAGCCGAGCCCCGCCGGTGGCGGGTCCATATAGGTCGGCCGTAACCCCTACGACGGCAGCTGGTAGAGAGATTGTGTCCATTCGGGCACGGCTACGGACTGTTCCGGGACCAATCCAGCACGTGGGGCACTCGGCGGATCGGCCAGATCCAGCGCGCGCGACGGACGCCGGCTCCAGCCACCTTCGACGATCTCGCTGGCGGCGTTGAGGACGACCCAGTCGATCACGTTGTCCACGCTGACCCAGACCGTTCGACCCATCCGAATGTGCGCGAGCTCCGGATGGACGGCGTCGTTGAGGTAGCGCCCGTGCAGCCGTCCCGGAACGGGCCAGGAGGTCGCCAGCACCCAAGGCGCCTCGCATCCACCGGGGACGGCGAGCCGCTGCCGGATCAGGAGATGGCCGAGCGGCGGCAGCCGCCCGAGAAGAAATCGATGCCGCAACGGACCGAGCTCGCGGCGGACGAGGTCGAACCCGACGTCGGAACGCTCGACCCTCGCCCGTTCGGGCCGGTCAGGCGCGCTTCGGCCCGCGGCCGTCTCGACCGCGCTCGCCGCCGTCCCGGCCGTTCTCGTCGATGTGCCCACCGGGCCGGCGGGCCCGGCAGCGCCGGCCACAGCAGCGCCGGCCACAGCAGCGCCGGTCACCGCGAGGCCGGCCGCATGAGCCCCGGCCGCATGAGCCCCGGTCGCCGCAGCGCCGGCCACGGCGACGCCGGTCACGGCGACGGAGTGCATCGGGGGCGGCGCAGCCCAGCCGGACCGGTGGCGCCGGTCGGCGTCCTGGCCGCGGACCAGCCAGCCCGCCGTCGGACCGGGCCGGCGGAGCCGGTCGGGCAGGGAGCCAGGGGACCCCGGGGCAGCGGTGCCAGCCATGTCGGCAGGGTAGCGGAGAGGTTCCAGAGGGTAGAAACGGGATGCGTCATCTTGACGCCAGATGTGCGATGGAGCCACTCATTGCGACACGTGATCGCGCCGCCCGCGGGTGGGTGCCTGCGTTCGCCGGGTTCGCGCGCGCGGGGTGACGCGGGGTGATGGAGCGTCGCTCCGCCGGCTGGCTTCGATAGCTCCCCCGTTTTGGGGCAGGAGTGGCAGCGTCGGACCGCTGCGCCCGGCCGGCGCGGCGCGCGAGCTTGGCGAGAGCCGGCTCGCGGCGCGACGACGGCGAGGGTGTTGCTAGGAGGTGGCAGATGCCCGTGCTGGGACGTCACGATTCCTCAGCCACGACACGACTGCGCGCGTTGGCCCGCTCCGCGTCGCGATCACTTGCCGGCGGGCGGTCGCGGAGCGCCCGGCGGGAGCCCGACGGCGACGGTCGGCCGCCGGGCGACCCACGCGCCGCCACCCCGGGCCGTCCGCCCACCACCCCGGGCCGTCCGCCCGCCACCCGGCCGCCCACCACTACTCAGCCGCCCCTGGCCGCCCCGCCGCCCGTCCCCCCGCCGTCCGGAGCCGGGCCGCCGGCTGCCGTCGGCCGGCCGGCCGACGGCAGCCGCGAAGCGTCCGAAGGCTCCGGCGACCGGGCCGTCGACGACCGGGGCGCCGCCGACGGCCTCGCCCGCCTCGTCGGGCCGGTGCATCGCGACGCGGCGCGGCTCGCCGCCTGGGCGAGCGACGCGGTTCCCGGCGCGGACCCGCGACAGACCCATCGCGCGGGCGACGCGGCCGTCGCCGCCATGTGCGCGCATCTGGCCACGATGGGCTATGTCGTTTATCCGGAGATGGCCAGGCTGCAGCCGCACACCGAGGGGCGGATCGCGCGGCTGCGGGCCGGCGCGCGGGAGATGATGATGATCATGCGTGGCGTCCAGCAGTACGCCCAGGGCGACACGAAGCCGCCGGGGTCGGAAGTGACCGAGCTGCGCCGTGAGCTCGCGGAGGCGATCGTCGAGCACAGCCGCGACGAGGAGGATCTGCTGCGCGAGTTCGACCGTGCGAGCACCCCCGACGAACGGCGGATGCTCGCCGACGAGTACGAGCGGGCGTTGTCGGTGGCGCCGAGCCGGCCGCACCCGCACCTGCTGCGCACCCGCCGACCGCTCGGCGGCCGCCTCGGCTACCGGCTGGTGGCCAGGTTCGACTACCTGCTCGACACGATGGACGCGCGGATCATCCCGGGCGCGAAGGTCCGCGGGCCGGGCCAGGTCGGTCCCTGGGGCACCTGGCTGCTCGGGCGGCCACCTCAGGCGACGACGACCGGCTCCGCGCCCGGCCCTGACGAAAGCCAGCCGGTGACCAGCGCCACGAGGCCACCAGGGTAGATCGTCTCGGCGCTGGCGGCGACCTCGTCGGCCGTCCACCAACCCCAGCCGAGGGTGGAGCGCTTCTCCAGGTCGGTCCACTGCGCCGGGTCGACGTCGACCCGGTCCGGGAGGCGGACCACGAAGAACGACTCCTGCTGCACGTAGGCGTTGCCGGCGAAGGTGAACCGGGTGGTGCGCATGCCGACGGCCGGGCCGACGGCCGGCAGCCGGATGCCGACCTCCTCCGCGATCTCCCGGATGGCGCCCTGCTCCGCGCTCTCACCCGGGTCAAGACCGCCGCCGGGAACGTGCCACCAGACCGGTGAGTCGGCGAGCGTCGGGTCGTGCGACTGGATCAGGAGGAAGGCGTCGGACGGGTCCACCAGCACGACCCGGGCGGCTACCCGCGGGATGGGTTCCAGTTCCGGCACATCCCCAGTCTGCCTGCCGGGCAGCGTGTGCCCGGCCGTCAGCCGGGCCGCGGGACCGTCGTCACAGCCGCGGACGAAAGGACCGCCGCGCAGTCGGCCGTCGCGGCCTGGCGAGCGGCGGTCAGAGCCCGAGGCGCGCGGTGGCGAGTGCCTCGGCGAGCGCCGGATCGCCGCTGATCTCGACCTGGGCACCCGTGCGCCGGCCGTAGCCGTAGAGCAGCAGCTCGCTGGCCGGGCCCGACAGCGTGACCGACGGCTCGCCCTTGCGCGCGACGGCCCGCGCAGCGGCCGGGTCACCCGCCGCCGGCGCGTCGGTGCGTTCGAGGATGACGCCACCCGGCACCCGCCGGTACGCGAGCCGCGCGAACCGGCGGGCCCCGGTCCACAGCGTCTCGCGCAGCTCCGGCGAGAGTGGGCGCGCCGCGAGCACGCCGCCCGCGCCCTCGTCGGCTCCGGTCGGCGCTCGGCGCACGTCCTCGCCGTGGATGTAGAACTCGACGAGGTTCGTCGCGTCGTCGAGCGGACCCAGCCGGGTCGGCTGCCATCGGGGCGCGCCGGACCGGAAGATCGTCAGGAGCTCGGCGAAGGAGTGCCGAGCCCTGGTCGCCTGCTCCGCCCGCTCGGTGATCCCGTGCAACTTCGGGATCATCAGGCCCGCCCCGGCCCTGAGCACCCGCTCCCGGGTCACCACATGGGCGAGCAGGTCGTAGGCGTCCCAGCCCTCGCACAGGATCGGGTGCGCCGGCCCCGCAGCTTCGATCACGTCCGCGAGCAGCGCCCGCTCGTCCCGTGCTCGTCCCATGTGCCCATCCGCCTTCCGCGCCGCTGGCGGCGGTTCCCGACGCATCGGCTCAATGCGCCTTGGCGCCGAGCCTCCCACGCCGGCAGCCGCGGGGCTCGCCCCGCGAGCCGCCGCTCACCAGAGCGAGGCGTAGGTCGCGGCCGCGTTCGGGTTCTCGTTTGGATTGACCAGCGACGAGTGGACGTTGCCCGCCTCGGAGTTGTTGAAGTACGTCTCGTAGGCGAGCACGTCGGCGTTGCCCTTGAACGTGTCGTACATCTTCCGGATGTAGAACGGGTTGTCGCCGCCGGCCTGGCCGGCCGCGCCCGCGCCGGTGTCCGACTTGGAGACGAGGCCCCATTCGGAGACCGAGAACTGTTTGCCGTGCGACCGGGCGAACCGGATCACGTCGCACAGACCGCTGGACGCGTTGCACGACGAGCTCCACGAGGCCTCGTCCACGCTCGCCGGCCACATGTCGTAGTTGTCGATGCCGATGATGTCGACGTACTCGTCGCCCGGGTAGGCGTCGTACCTGCCGCTGTGCGCGTTCAGCGTCCAGTCGATCCGGGCCTGCGGGTCCGTCGAGCGGATCGCGCCGACGACCTGCTGGAAGCAGCGCTTCCAGGTGCCCACGTCGGTGTTGCCGACGGACCACGGGAACCAGTCGCCGTTGAACTCCCAGGCCAGCCGGACGATCGTCCGCGGTCGCCCGATGTTGTTCAGGTAGCTGCCGAACTGCGCCCACTGCGAGTTGTACGAGCCGTTCGAGCACGAGCCGAAGTCGCCGCCGCCGTCGGGGAAGAACGGCTCGGAGATGACGAGCTGCCCGTCCCAGCCGGCATACTCGCCGCCGATCCACGGGTTGATGAGGTTGTCCCAGCTGTCCCGGGCCGCGTAGCCGTTCACCACGGTCACCTTGGAGCCGCGGAACTGCTCCCAGGCGGTCATCTTGTCGCGGGAGCCGACGACGAGGCCGGACATGCCGCCGGGTACGCGACCGCCGCCGCCGCCTGCGCCGCCTGCCGCCGGTGCGGCGGGCTTCCCGCCGCCCGCCGGCGCGGGTGCGCCCGAGCCGGCCGGTGCGGAAGCCGCCGCGGACGCCGGCCCAGTGGGTGTGGCCGACGGGCTGCTACCCGCGGAGGGCGTGGCGGAGGTCGATGCGGACGGGGTCGCGCTCGCGACCGCGCGCCCGAGGCCACCGTCGAGGGTGGACGCCTCGATGACGGAGCTGTCGTCGCCGCCGCCGTGCGGCAGCACGACGAAGCCGATGCCGGCGGCGGTGATGGCCAGCGCGCCGATGGCCGCCGTCAAGAGCATGCGGCGCCGGCCTCGGTCGGCGCCGCCAGGAATGCTGTGCGCGCCGGTGCTGTGCGCACCCGGCGGGCGGCCACGGCCGGCGGCGGTGGAGGAGGGCTTTTGCTTCGCGCGGCGAGTGCTGGTCCGCCCGGACGGCTGCGGGCCGGTATCCATGGATGTCGCCGAGCTGTCGGCCCGGTGTCTCACGGGGGCGTCCTTCCGCCTTACGGCTGAGTTGACGGCGCAACCTGAGGGCGGGCTGTCAGCCCTCGCCTTCTGACAGCCGAACCGTGCGCTCCATCGACGGAATGCCGGCCCCTCCCAGTGCCCGGCTCTCCGCACCCGACAGTTACGTCAGTGCTCGTGGAGCTGCCTCCGCACCATAGCCGGGTTGTGCTTGCTGTCGGCAGAGTGGGTACGTGGTCTTTCGGTTTGTCGTTCGGGTGCAGGTGAAAAATTGTGCGCGCCGTGTCTCTCGTGCAAACGCCCGAGCCGCCTCGGTGGTCGTCCGGATCGTTTCCGTGAATATCGCGGCGGTGCTGCGCGGCGGTGCGCCGACCCGTCGCACGCCATGATCCGGCGCCGCTCCCGCCGACCCGGCGCGCCCCGGCCAGCACGTGTCGCGCGGCGGCCCGCGAGCCGGCCGCGGCTGGCCGTCGTGGCGTGAATATGTGCTGCACTTGGGCGTATCGCCGCTGCGCGCCCGGCCGCGTCCTGGTCCGGTTGTGTCACAATGTCCCGCGCGGCGCCGGCGCCGCGGCCCACCCGTACACCCTCGTCCGACTTGCTTCCCGCCGACTTCTCCGAGAGATCCGTCCGGCCACGCCTGGCGGAGCGCCCGTGGAGGCTGATCGGTGAGGGGGGCGGCCGTGGCCGCGAGCACGAGGAGACGTTGATGCCGCTGGCGGCAGTGATCCTCGCGCCTCGCCGTGGGCGCGCGGCGACGAAAGCCCTGTCGCGCTCCGGACACTGGGCGACGGGCGCTTCCGCCAGCCGGTATCGAGCTAACCAGGCGCGTGGCTGACCCGGCCCGGTGCCGAGCGAACGACCTGGAAGCCCGCCGCGCCGCCTGGGCCCGCCCGGGCCGTCGCGATGAGATCCTTGCCTTCCCGTTGATCTTTTCCGCGGCGCCGACAGCTCCCCAGCCTCCTCCGAGACCAGCCCCCGAGACCACAGCCAGGAGAGTCGCGTGTCCCAGTATCCGCCCGAAAACAGCCCCGGCGGGTGGGGCCAGCCCGGCGGCTATGGTGCCCCCCCGCCCGGTGGCTATGGCGCGCCGCAGGAGCCCGGCTATGGATATGGCCAGCCGTCGCCGCCGCCCGGATATGGCCAGCAGCCGTCGCCGCCCCCCGGGTACGGCCAGCAGCCGCCCCCGGGATACGGCCAGCAGCCGCCGCCGGGATATGGCGGCCTGCCCCAATACCAGGGAAACAACAGCGGATACGGCGGCGGTCAGCCGCCTTATGGAGCGCCGATCCCGAACTACCTGTGGCAGTCGATCGTCGTGACGATTCTCTGTTTCTGGCCGACGGGAATTCCGGCGATCGTCAACGCGTCCCGGGTCGGCAGCCGGCAGGCGATGGGTGACATCCAGGGCGCGATGGACGCCTCCAGGAAGGCGAAGAAGTGGACGATCGTCTCGCTGGTCGTCGGCCTGGCGGTGATCGTGTTGTGGATTATCCTGCTCAGCACCGGCGCGCTGACGCTGTCCGAGACCTCCTCGTAGGGAGGCCGCCGGGACCCTGACCCCGCCGGCTTGGCTCTACCGATCAACCTCTACATCATGCCGGCCAGCAGGCCGGGTGTGCGGATAGACCGAAAGGCGCGGCCGCGACCGTGACAACACCACCGCCGTATGGCAACCAAGGTCAGGACCCCTACGGCCAGCAGCCGGGCTACGGCGGCTATGGGACTCCGCCGCCCGACTACGGACAGCAGGGCTACGGTCAGCAGCCCGGTTACGGTCAGCAGCCCGGCTACGGGACGCCGCCGCCGGGATACGGCCAGCCGGCCGGCTACGGCTACCAGCAGGGGCCCGGCGGGTTCGGCCCGCCGCCCGGCGGGCCGATCCCGAACTACCTGTGGCAGTCGATCGTCGTCACCCTGCTGTGCTGCCTGCCGGCCGGGATCGTCGCGATCGTCTTCTCCACCCGCGTCCAGAGCCGGCAGGCCATGGGCGACATCCAGGGAGCGCTGGAGGCCTCCAAGAAGGCGCGGACCTGGTGCATCGTCTCGGCCGCCTCGGCGCTGGCGGTGTGGGTTATCTACCTCATCATCTGGTTCGCCATCATCGGCGCGGCCCTCAACGACTGACCGCGGCGGCGCCCCGCGGCGCTCCACCGGCCCGCGCGCGCCGGCGACGGCCTCGGACGAGACGCCGTCGGCCACGTCGAGCCAGTACGTCACCCCGCCCGCGTCGGCCGCCGTCGCCGGGCCGGCCGCGGTCGCGCCGTCGCGGCCCGACCCCGCGGTGGCCTGGCCGATCCGGGACAGCCCGGCGTCGGAGACGAACATCCTGGCCTCGTCGCACTGCGAGAAGCCGCAGTCGGTGAGCTCGTTCGCTGTGCCGGCGAGGGTGAAACCGACGTCGCCGGCCGGCCCGCGCAGCGTGACCCGGTCGCCGGGGCGCAGGCCCAGGTCCTCGGCCGCGCTGCGTTCCAGCACGAGCTCGTCCGGCCCCCGCAGCCAGCGGCCGGCCACCACCAGCGGGTGGTTGACCCGCACGTCGGGGTCGGCGAGCGCGGTGACCTGGGCGCCGTACTCCTTGCCGCCGTCCCTGCCGGTCCCGCCGCCGGCGCCGCCCGCGGCCGGGACGACGAGGGTGGTCGTCAGATCGCGCAGCGGGCCGGTCACGGCGCGGACGCCGGGCAGCGCGGCGAGCGCGTCGCCTGTCAGCCGGCCGCCGGTGCCACGTCAACGGACCGCCGGCCGACGGTGGCTGCCTGGTTACGCGACCGGATGATCGCGGAGCGTGTGGCAAAGTCGGCCGTGAGATCGACTTTTACCGGCCGAGAGGCCGTGACCCGCGGTTTTCGCTTTCAGCGACGGTTGCGGACGGGCAGGATCGGGTGGGTGCGTACACGGCCGGCATCTATGGATGACTGGGCCGGAATCTGGCCGATCTGGCGCGCGCAGGCGTCGACCGGTGACCTGCTCGTCTGGCACCCGGATACGGCCGAGGCGGACGCGCGGCGACTGTGGATGCTGCCACCGCCGGCCGTCGTGCTCGTGATGGAGGACGACGCGGGCGACGGCCGGATCGTCGCCACCGCGCAGATCACCCCGGCGCAGGCTGGCCTCGGCGATCACGTCGCGCAGCTGATCTTCATTGCCGACCCGGCGCAGGCCACGGACGGGGTGGAACGGGAGATGGCCCAGGCCGCGATCGAGCACGCCACCGAGCTCGGCTACCGGGCGATGCAGTCGACCGCCGTCGTCGCGGGCAACACCCGGCTGGTCGCGATCTGGCGGGTACTCGCGTTCCGGGTCATCGGCACGCTCCCGTCGGCGTTCCGGCAGCCGGGCGGCGACGACGTCGACCTCTACGTCATGCACCGATTCCTGCCCTACCGGACCTACCGGCCCCGCCGCGACTGACCGGCGCGCCGCATGATCACCGGTCATGCCCCCGCGTGGTCGTGAACGGGCGGGCGGTTTACGACCACGCAGCGGCAGAAACCGCGATCATGGCCGCGGCGCGCCAGGGCTTGGCGCGCCATGCCGCGGCAGCCGCGGCGCGGCAGCCGCGGCGCGGCATGGCGGCGCGAATGGGGTCGCCGTTAGGGGCGTCCGGCCTCGCTCGGGGCGTCGGCGTCCGGCCCGGTGTCCCAGTGGGGATGCTCGACGGTCGCCCACCACCGGGGGACGTAGCCGGTGCGCATGCCGTCGCGGGCGAACGGGTCGCGGGTGGCCATCCAGAGATGGCCGCAGATCGAGAAGAAGATGCCGTACGCGAACAGATCGTGGACGAACGTCGCGCCGGTGCGGTAGCGGTCGGGCAACGCGAGATCCGCGCCGAACCACATGATCAGCCCGGTGCCGACGAAGACGGCGATCGAGCCGGCGACTCCGGCGGCATACAGCTTCTGGCCCGCGTTGAACTTCCCGCCGAGGCCCACCTGCCCGGCGGGCGTGCCGGCGGCCGGAGCGGGCGACTGGCGGCGCAACCGGCGGACGGGACCGACGAGGAGATGCTCGCGCAGCCAGGCGCCGTCGGCAGGGCCGAAGCGGTTCAGCTCGGCGGCGTCCCGACGGAACCCGGCGTCGCGACGGAACCCGCCGCTGCGTCCGGACTCGTCGCCGCGTCCGGACTCGCCGGCGCCGGCGCGCCACGGTCGGCGCGGGCCGAGCAGCCAGCCGAGCAGGGCCGGCACGGGCAGGGACAGGCCGCTGTAGAAGTGGATGGTCACCACCAGCGCGCGCCGGCCGACCAGGATCGAGAGGTCGGGCAGGTAGAGCACGGCGGCCGTCGCCATGCACAGGCCGAACACGAACGCCGTCGATCGATGGACCCAGCGGGTGGTCAGGCCGAAGCGCCGGATCTCGCCGTCGCGTGGTTCCACGACGGCCTGCGCGGCGCGCCGCCGCGCGTCGTCGCCGCTAGCGCGGATGTCGGGTGCTCCCTGCCAGCTGTCCACGGCTCAGACCGGCTCGTCGTCGCGGCCGTTGGACTTGCCGATCCAGGCATCGACGTCGTAGCCGCGGAGCTCCCACCAGCCAGGATCCACCTTGTCGACCAGCTCGATCTCGCCCAGCCACTTGATCGATTTGTATCCGTACATCGGGGCGACGTAAAGCCGGACCGGGCCGCCGTGCTGGTAGCTGACCGGCTCGTCCAGCATCCGCAGCGCCACCAGCACGTCCCGGCGGCGCGCCTGCTCGATGGTCAGGCTTTCCTCGTATAGCCCGTCGAACGAGCGGAAGGTGACCGCCCGGGCCGAACTCCGCGTCCCGACGTGGTCGAGCAGGTCCGGGAGCAGGATGCCGGACCAGTGCACGTCGCTGACCCGCCAGCCGGTCACGCACTGGAAGTCCCGGGTCATCGCCGTCTGCGGCATGGCCTCCAGCTGGGGCAGCGTGAGCGTCATCGGCCGGTTCACCAGGCCGTGCACCTTGAGCTGGTAGTCGGCGGCGGTGAGATGCGGGATCGACGACGCCACCGAATAGATCTCGAAACCGCCGCCCGGGATGAGCTGGGTGAGGCCGGTCGGGTCGCGGCTGCGCAGCGGCGCGGTGACCTTGTCGACGCCTTTTTCGACCTCCGCGCCGAAGGCAACCCCGGCGGCGCCCAGGGCGATCAGCCCCAGCGCGACCCGGCGCCCTACCGGCGCACCCTGCACCACGCGTCCAGTGAACACCGCCGCGGCCCCGGCGCGCCCGGGGCCGCGCATTCGTTCGACTTTCGTAATGATCGCCGGGCGGCCGACCCACAGGCCGACCGCCCCGACCGCCCCGACCGCTCCGACCGCTCCGACCGCAAGACCTCGGGCCCGGCCGATCCAGGTGCTGCCCCGCTCCGAGCGGCCGCTAGGCAGTGACGTCGCGGCGGGCCAGGCTGGTGAGCGCCGCGACGGCCACGGCCACCGCGTAGAGGCTGCCGAGCAGCAGCGGCCCCCGGTAGCCGGCGATCGAGTCGCCGCCCCTGCTGATGTTCGCGAACACCAGGCCGGGCAGATATTTGATCGCGTCGGGCCAGGCGTTCTCGATGATGTGCTCCAGCGGGCCCGTCCAGGCGAAGGCCACCAGCACGGCCGCCGTCGTCGAGCGGATGAGCAGGCTCAGCGCCGTGCCCGCGATCGCGAAACAGGTCGTTCCGAGTAGCACGTTGAGGTAGTCCCGGCCCGCTCGGCGCAGCGCTTCGCCCGTCCACCACTGCCCGGTGTCCACGCCGCGGATCTGCGCCATCAGCACCGCCGTCGCCGCGCTGATCACGAACGCCCCGACCAGCGCGACCGCGAGCAGGGACAGCAGGACGCCCATCCGGCCGGCCAGCCACGACACCCGTCGCGGTTGACGCATGAAGATCATTCGGATCGTGCCCTGGCTGTACTCGGTCGCGAGCATCGCCGCGCACAGCAGGAGCAGGAGCAGACCGGTGAAGGTCGAGGCAAGCCGGAAACCCAGGATGAGCCCGGCCGGTGTGGCGAGCGCCGGCAGGGGAGGCAGCAGCGCGTCCGAGCCGCCGGGCGCGCTGGGCGGCCCGTCGTCGGCGAGCGCGAAGGTCAGGACGGTCGACAGCACGGACAACGCGGCCAGCGCGCCCACCGCGACGACGGTGGACGGACGGCGTAGCTTGCGCGCCTCGGACCGGTAGCTGCGGCCCACGGCGATCCACAGCCCGCGGTCCACCGACCGGAGGGGCTGCGCGACCAGCTGCTGGGTGGTCATGCCGCGTCTCCCATCAGCCGGCCGGTGCCTCGGGCGACCAGGCCGGTGTAGCGCTCCTCCAACGTGACCCGGTTCGGGGCGATCTCGACCAGCGTGATCCCGTGGGCGTGTGCGGCCCGGTTCAGGTCGGCGAGCAGCGCCCGCAGCAGGTGCTGGGGATCGTCGTCCTCGCCGCCCGGCGCCGGCGGCCGCGTCGGTCGGCCCAGGGTCTCCGCCGCCCCGGGCCCCGTCACGGCCGGCAGCACCGCCGTCACGAGGTCGCCGGCGCGCTCGACGGTCAGGCCGAGCCCCGCCGCCAGGTCGGCGAGCATGCCGACGTCGTCCACGTGCTCGGGGCGCAGCGTCACCCGGGCCGCGTCGGCGGCCAGCAGTCCCTCCGGCGGACCCTGATACGCCAGCTCACCCCGGTCGACGACGATGATCCAGTCGCAGATCTGCTCCACCTCGGCGAGCAGATGCGACGAGACCACGACCGTGCGCGGTTGGCCGTCGCGGACCGCCAGGTCACGGATCAGCTCGCGCATCAGCCGGATGCCCATCGGGTCGAGGCCGTTCGTCGGCTCGTCGAGCACCAGCAGGTCCGGGTCGCCGAGCAGCGCCGCCGCGATCGCGAGCCGCTGCTTCATGCCGAGCGAGTACGAGCGCACCTCTTCGTCGGCCCGATCGCGCAGGCCCACCTCGTCGAGCACCTCGTCGATCCAGAACGGGTGGTACTGGCCGGCGAGCAGCGCCAGAGACTCCAGGTTGCGACGCGCCGACAGCCGCGGGTAGAGCGCCGGGCTCTCGATCAGCGCGCCGACGCGCGGCAGGTAGCCGGCGGGCTCGGCCAGCGGGCGGCCCAGCACGGTGCCCTGCCCGGTCGTCGGGCGCACGAGGCCGAGCAGCATGCGCAGCGTGGTGGTCTTGCCGGCACCGTTCGGGCCGATGAACCCGGCGACGGCGCCGACGGGGATGCGCAGGTCGAGGTCTCGGACGACGGTCCGGCGGCCGTACCGCTTCGAGAGGCCGCGGACGTCGATCGCCGTGGGATCCGCGCCTTCGGCGGGCCGGTCGGCGGCTCGGTCGGCGGCCTGGGTGGCTCTGCTGGCGGCCCGGTCGGCAGCTAGGTCGACGGCTGGGTCGGCGGCTCGAGCCGAGCCTGGCCCGGGTGGGAACGCGGGCTGGCGGCGGCCAGGCCGTTCTTGCGTCGAGGAGTTCATGCCGATCAGACTGCGGCGCGCGCCGCCTCTCGTCGTCGGCCCAGCGACGGCTTCCGCTCTACGCTCCGCGCCGTACGACACCCCCGCGATCATGCGGCGCGGACGGCGCGATCATGCGGCGCGATGCGGCGCGGACGGCGTGGGCGGAGCGGCGCGATGCGGCGGCGTGGCGTGGTGTGGGCGGCGTGGCGCGATGCGGCGCGGGTGACGTGATGAGGTGGCGTGGCGGGGGGCGGTGGGGGTCAGACGAGGCCGGCCTGGTTGGCGAGGACGGCTAGCTGGGCGCGGTCTCGGGCGTTCAGCTTGACCATGACGCGGCTGACGTGGGTGCGGGCGGTCGCGGGGCTGATCACCAGGCGGGCCGCGATCTCGTCGTTGGACAGGCCGTGCCCGACTAGCCCCATCACCTCCCGCTCCCGGTCGGTCAGCCCGTCCAGGGCCGGCGCGCTCGGCGCGACCGGGCGGCGCGCGAACGCCTCGATGACGCGGCGGGTGACGGCCGGCGACAGCAGCGACTCGCCGGCGGCGACGACCCGGATCGCCCGCAGCAGATCCGCCGGCTCGCTGTCCTTCAGCACGAAGCCGGACGCGCCGCCACGCAGCGCCTCGAAGACGTACTCGTCGAGCTCGAAGGTCGTCACCATGACCACCCGGGTGTGCCGCAGTGCCGGGTCGTCGGTGATCTCGCGCAGCGCGGCCAGCCCGTCGAGCACGGGCATCCGGATGTCGAGGAGCGCGACGTCGGGCCGCGTCTTTCGCACCAGGTCGACGGCGGCGCGGCCGTCCTCCGCCTCGCCGACGAGCTCCAGGTCGTCCTCGGTCTCGACGAGGACCCGCAGCCCCAGCCGGATCAACGGCTGGTCGTCGGCCACCACGACTCTGATCACCGCCGCCCACCACCAGTGCCGGTCGGGTGGCCGCCGCCGGCGCCGGCGACCGACTGCGGGCGGGGCACCGGGAGCTGGGCGCGGACCCGCCAGCCGCCGCCGGGGCTCGGCCCGGCGGTGAGGCGCCCGCCGAGCTCCTCGGCCCGCTCGCGCAGGCCGGTGAGCCCGTGACCTGGGGGGACCGCGCGCCGGGCGGCCGGTGGGTCGGCGCAGTCGGCGACGTCGATGGACAGCGTGCCGTCCCCGACGGTCACCTCGATGGTGACCAGCGACGCGGCGGCGTGCCGGAGCACGTTCGTCAGCGACTCCTGGACGATCCGGTAGGCGGCGAGGTCGACGTCGGCGGGCAGCGTGTCGAGCGGGCCGCTGGTGACCGCGTCGACGGGGATGCCGCACAGCCGGATCTCGGCGAGCAGGCCCGGCAGCCTCCCCAGGCCGGTGAGTGGCGTCCGTCCGACGCCCGGGGCGGCGGCCTGTGGGGTGGCCGACACGGCGGCCCGCTGCGTCGCCGGCGCGCGCTGGGCCGGTGCAGTTCCGGTCGACGGGCACTCCTCGTCGGGCTGTCCGGTCCGCGGCCTGGCGGCCCGGGTCAGCGCCAGGGTGGCGCGCAGCTCGTCGAGCGCCTCGATCGCCGTCCGGCGGATGGCCTCCAGCGAGATCTGTGCCTGCTCGGGCCGGCGGTCGAGCACGTGCAGCGCGACGCCCGCCTGCAGCGAGATGATCGACAGGCTGTGCCCGACGACGTCGTGCACCTCGCGGGCCATCCGCAGCCGCTCGTCGTCGACGAGGCGTCGGGTCGTCTCCTCCTCGGCCTTCGCCCGCCAGGCCCGGTGCTCGCCGATCAGCGCGCCGGCGACGATCGGGAGCGAGCCGGCCAGCACGGACGCGGCCAGCCCGACGGTGAGGTTCCAGCCGCCATCCACATAGCCGCTGTAGTAGCTGGTCAGCTCGCCGGTGGCGATCAGGACGGTGGTGCCGGCGGCGGCGACGGCGGCCCGACGGCGATCGGTGGTCCGCCCGACGGTGATTCCGGTGACCGCGATGGCGATGAAGTAGGGGCCGTGCGGGTAGCCGCAGGCGACGAACGTCCCGACGAGCAGGCTCTGCGCGGCCAGCAGGGGCAGCGGCGCCCATCTGCGGATCAGCATCCCGGCCGCGATGGTGCCGAGCAGCACGTACCCCGTCGTGTCGACGGTCCGGTGGGACGAGACCGGGGTATCGGCCCACTTGTGCGCGGTCAGAAGGAACACGGCCATAAACGCTGCGGCCATCGCCAGATCCCGCGGCAGGAACCGAAGGTTCCGCCGAAGCCACGTTCCGTCCATCCCGGCGACGGTAACCCCCAACGAGGACCCCGGCATCCCGCTTGGCACGTATCCCGCCCTACGCACCCGGTCGTAGCCGCTGCGCGGCCGGGGATCCGCATCGAGTCCCACGGCGGTCGGGCGCGCCCGCGGTCGCCGGTAGCGTGGCCCTGCTGCCTGGCCGAGTCGCCTGGCCGAGGACGGAGGGGGACGGCGCGCGTGATCGTCGCGATCGAAGGGATCGACGGGGCGGGCAAGAACACGCTGACGCGGGCGGTGGTGACGGCGCTGAGGGCCGCCGGTCGTGACGTAGGCACGCTCGCGTTCCCGCGCTACGCCGTCGCGCCGCTCGGCCCGGCCATCCGGGCGATGCTGGCGGGTGAGCCGGCGCTCGCGGCCGTCGCCGCCTCCGTCCGCGCGAGCGCGTTACTGTTCGCGCTCGACCGGGCGAACGCGCGCGCCGAGCTCGACGCGGCGGCGGCCGGCGACCGGGTCGTGCTGGTCGACCGGTACGTCGCCTCGAACGCGGCCTACGGCGCGGCCCGGCTGCCGAGCGAGGAACGCGCCGCCTTTCGCGAGTGGGTCGCCGCGACGGAGCTCGTCGAGCTGGCGCTCCCGCGTCCTGACCTGCAGGTGCTGCTACGGGTTCCGGTCCAGATCGCGCGGGCGCAGGCCCGGTCGCGCGCGGCGGCGGACTCGGGCCGGGTCGTCGATCGCTACGAGGCGGACGACGCCCTGCAGGGCCGGGTGGCGCTGCAATACGACGAGCTGGCGCGCGCCGACTGGGTCGCGCCGTGGCTCACCGTCGACCGGGCCGATGTCCAGGCCGATGTCCGGGCCGAGGCCGAGGCGGCTCCCGGCGAGCTCGGCGACGCGGCCGGCCCCGGGCTCGCTGCCACCGTGGCCGCGGCCGTCGAGAAGGTGCTGCGCAACCTGACCTGACGAGGCGACGCCCGCCGGCTCAGCGGCAGCGGATGCCGTTGCCCGTCCGGACGCAGGTGGGGAAGTCGATCGGCGGAAGCTGGATCCCGCCGCCCCCGCCGGCCCCGGTGGCCGGGGCCTCCGCCGCGCTGGGACTGGCCGTGCGGCTGGGGGTCGCCGTGCCCGTCGGGCGGGACGAGGATCTGGTCGTCGGGTCGGCCGACGCGTCCGTGACGCCCTTGGCGGCCGCCGTGGACGACGTGGTCGGTCCGTCGGACTCCGACGACGACGTCGGCGCGGGAGACGGGGAGGCGGCGGCGGTGGCCGTCGGGCCGCTCAGCGAGAAGTCCGCGTCCTCGTTCTTACCGCCGAGGCCGCCAAACATCAGCCCAATGGTCAGCGCAACGACCCCAAAGGTGGCGACGACGATCGGAAATGTGGTCACGTGCCACTTCCGGCGACGATGACTGCCCACGAGCACCCACTATGGACCACGTCACGCGCACGGTCGCCCCGGGGGGCGGCCGGCGGCGACGGCCGAGGTTGCCGGCTGTGCCCGGCCGCGGGCGCCGCGCGGCCGGGCACGGCAGGCCGGTCTGGTCCGGGGTCAGGCCTGGGCCGCGAGTGCGGTGTCGGCGAGTGCGGTCTCGGCCGGCGCGGTCTGGGCGCGTGCGGCCCGCGCGGCGCGCTTCTCCTCCTGCAGGTCGGCGAAGGCCTCGAGACCCTCCAGGAAGGATGCGACCTCGGCCCTGGCGCGCTCGGCCTCGCCGCCGAGGCCCTCCAGCGCGAAGAACTTCCACTGCCGCAGCACCGGGGTCACCACCTCGTCGTGGTGGACCCGCAGGTTGTAGATCCCGGCGTCGGCGATCTTCCGGGCCTTGGTCTTGAAGTCGACGATGCCGGTGCCGGGCATGTCGAAGTTGAGCACCTCGTCCCGGATGGCCAGCACGGTCCTGTCCAGGTCGATCTCCAGCGCGGCGGTGACCAGGTTTCGGTAGAAGATCATGTGCAGGTTCTCGTCGGCGGCGATCCGGGCGAGCAGCTTCTCGGCCACCGGCTCCTCGGTGAACCGGCCGGTGTTGCGGTGGCTGATCCGGGTTGCCAGTTCCTGGATGGTCACGTAGGCGATGACCTGCAGCGGGGTCTTGCCGCCGCTGTCGAAGCCGAGCTTCATCTGATGCATCCGGCCGCGTTCCAGCGCGACCGGGTCGACGCCGCGGGTGACCATGAGGTAGTCCCGCATCGCGATCGCGTGCCGGCCCTCCTCCGCGGTCCACTGGCCGACCCAGGCGCCCCAGGCACCGTCACGGCCGTACGCCGTGGCGATCTCCCGGTGGTAGCTCGGCAGGTTGTCCTCGGTGAGCAGGTTGACCTCGAAGGCGATCTGCGCGACGTCGGACAGCGCGGACTGCCCCGGCTCCCACGGCAGCGCGTCGAAGTCGCGCCCCAGGCTCCACGGCACGTAGTCGTGCGGCATCCACTCGGAGGCGAGGCCCAGGTGCCGGTCGATGTTCGCCGCGGCGACTGGTTCCAGCTCGCGCAGCAGATCCAGGTCCGAGGTTGACGTCATGACCTGACGATCGCAGCCGAACCCACCCTCGACCATGTCCCCCCGGAGTGGACTCCAAAAGATCAAACTATCCTGCGGGAACAGTTGACGGGATCCGGCGGCGCAGGCGACACCCACCGAGCCGGGCGCGAATGCGCACAGGCGACGTTCAGCGCCACGCACGGAGCGAACCAAGCAACCCGGCCCGCACGGAGCGAACCAGCGACACCTTTCCACAGCCATCCACAGGCCGCGGGGTCGTCGAAACCGCTGCGCAGCGGTCCTCGGCGGCGCGTACCCCGACTACGGCAGGGTCCGCCGGCCTGGTTGTACACAGGCCACCCCCACTTCTCCACAAGTTATCCACAGGCTGTGTGGGTTTCCCCGCCGTCCTGGCTTGCGGCGTCGCCATCCGGGGGACGTTTCTCCGCGTGCCGGTGCCACGGATCGAGACGCTCGAGACGCTCCCCCTGGTCGACCACCACTGCCACGGGTTGGTGCGGCGCGACCTGGACCGCGCGGCGTTCGAACGGGTCATGACCGAGGCCGACGAGGCGGGCCAGCCGGGCGCGTCCTTCTTCGACAGCCAGCTCGGTTTCGCGCTGCGGCGGTACTGCGCGCCGGTGCTGGACCTGCCGGCCCACGCCCCACCGGACGACTACCTGACCCGCCGGGCCGAGCTCGGCGCCGACGAGGTGGCCAGGCGGATGCTGCGCGCCGCCGGGATCGCCGACTTCTGCGTCGACACCGGGTTCGCGCCGGAGCGGCTGACCGGCTCGGCGGACCTCGCCGAGGCGGTCGGCGGCCGCGGCCACGACGTGGTCCGGCTGGAGCCGCTCGCCGAGCAGATCGCGCTCGACATCGTCACGGGACAGGTCGGCGTCGCCCACTTCCCCGACCAGGTGCGGGCCCGCCTAGCCGCGCGGGCGGCGAACACCGGCCAGGGTGCTCCCGTCGTCGGGGTCAAGTCGGTGGCGGCCTACCGGGTGGGCCTCGAGCTGCCCGCCGAGCGACCGTCCGACCGGGTCGTGATCGCGGCCGTGCGCTCCTGGATCGGCCGGTTGCGCGCCGGCGCGTCGATCCGCCTCGCCGACCCGGTGCTGCACAGCTTCCTCATCTGGACGGCCGCCGACCTGACGCTGCCACTGCAGATCCACACCGGGTACGGGGACACCGATCTGCACCTGGCGCGGGCCAATCCGCTGCTGCTGACCGACCTGCTGCGCGCGCTCGCGCCGACCGGGGCCCCGGTGCTGCTGCTGCACTGCTACCCGTTCCACCGGGAGGCCGGCTACCTGGCGCAGGTGTTCCCGGATGTGTACCTGGACGTGGGCCTCGCGACCCACAACGTCGGCCGGTCCGCCGCGGCTGTGCTCGCGGAGGCGCTGGAGCTCGCGCCGTTCGGCAAGCTGCTGTTCTCCACCGACGCGTTCGCGCTCGCCGAGCTGTATTTGCTCGGCGCGCGGCTGTTCCGCCGGGCGCTCGGCGCGTTCCTCGGCACGGGCGTCGCGGACGGCGACTGGACGGCGCAGGACGCCGACCGGGTCGCCGCCATGGTGGGGGCGGGCAACGCCCGCCGGGTGTACGGCATCGCCGAGCCGGCCGTCGTCGCGACCGGCCCCGGGTCCAGGGCCGGCGCGGCCGGGGCCGGCAAGCCCCGGGTGCCACGGTCCACGGCGAAGCGGGCGACGGCGCGCAGCGTGGCGGAGCCGGCCAAACGCGAGCGGACGGCGGCCAAGCCGGCGGGGAGCAAGCCGGCAAGGAGTAAGCCGGCGGGGAGCAAGCCCACGACGCCGAAGGCCGCCCCGGGCAAGCCGGCGACCAGGAGACCCGCGACCAGGGAGCCCTCCACGAGAGAGCCCTCCACGAGTGAGCCGGGCACCAGAGAGCCCTCCGCGAGAGAGGCCTCGGCCAGGGAGGCCGCCACGAAGCCGGGAGCGGTCAGGCGGTCCGCGAAGCCCCCGCCCGGCTCGGGCTGACCGATGGGCGCCGGTCGCCCACCACTTCGCCATCGCCGCGTCCTGCGCCGACAGCATGGCACCCGGACGTCGTCGAAGCCGGGCAGCCAGCGCCGCTTCTGCTCGTCGGTGCACAGCTTGAGCAGATAGGGCGCGACGACGTGAGGAGTTCGGCGGCGGCGGCCAGGAGGACGCCTCGACGATAGCTAACAGCTGTTATCTCGGTTGGCCGATTTCCGATCACCGCCGTCGCCGGGCGCCAGCCGCAGGCCGGCGACGACGGCCTCGAACACCGCGCGCAGCTCGTCCAGGTTGGGGCCGGTCATCCCGGCGGCGCGACCGGTGAGTAATCCGATCGGCGCCAGGTAGAGGAACCAGGCGACGGCGTCCGGGGACAGGTCGTCGCGCAGTTCTCCGTCCTCGCGGGCCTGCTCGACGGCGGCGCGCACCAGCTCGAACCGCTCCCGCAGCACCTCGCTGAGCGCCTGGCGCAGCGTCGGCTCCCGGCGGGCGGCGACGATCGCCTCCAGCAGCAGTGCCTGCTCGCGGGACAGCCGCCGGCCGGCGGCGGCCGACGTCGCGGCGGACAGCAGCGCGTCACCCAGCTCGCCGTGGCCGACGTGCGCGACGGCCTGGACGGCGTGGTCGACGGCCCGGCCGGCGGCGTCGGCGAGCAGCGCTGCCATGTCCGGGTAGTGCGCGTAGATGGCCCCGGTGGTCACCCCCGCCCGGTCGGCGATGTCGCGGACGCGGACGCCGTCATAGCCCCGCTCGGCGAACAGGTCGACGGCCGCGGCGAGCAGCCGGTCGCGGGTGACCTCCGGTTGGCGGCGACGCCCGGCGGCCGGGCTGCGCAATGGCATCAGCCCAGTCTGCCTGGCAAAAGCACCTTCGTTTCGAACGCGGCGCATTCGTCGCGGAATGATCTGGTTTGTGGATAGTTGCGCGGCGCACTAAATCCGTCGGTTGGGAAATCTCCGGAGGCGGACGAGATCGAGAACAGAACGGCTACGCGGCGGCCGGCGGGCAGTCGAGCGACAGATCCGCGCGGGACTGCGCCGGAACGAGCGTGCAGCCAACCTCGTAGCTGCCGAGCTGGACCGGCGTCCAGCCGGACTCCGTCCGGTGCAGCACGACCGTCGCGCGGTCGATGTCGTCGGTGACCGGCAGCAGCGAGGCACGCGCCCACGTCGGGTCGCTGCCGGCGAGCTCGATGTCGACCACCCGGTAGGAGGTCGGCGGCACGACGCCGGTCAGGTCGCTCGACTGGATCGCGGCGACGATCGCCGCCGCGTCGGCCGCGGACGGCGTGATCGGCCCACGGGTGGCCTCGCGACCGGCATCGGCCGTGCCCAGGCCAGCCGCGGCGTCGGCCCGCGCGCCGGGCACCGCTCGAGAGGCGCCGTCCGGGTTCGTCACGCCGGCGGACGCGGTCGCGGCCGCGCTGGTGACGTTGGTGGTGGTGGGGGCGCCGCTCGCGAACGCGACGGCGCCGCCGATGGTGACCACGCTCGCGACCGCGACCGAGGCTGCCGGCAGGACGATGCGCCGCGCAACCACAGCCCGGGCGGTCGCCTGGGCCGCGGGGCGAACCGCGTGCCGGCCACCGGTGCGGTGGCGTGGCGCGGCGGATGCCTCCCGCGGGGCGGGTCGGGAGTCGACTCGGTGTCGGGCCATGAGTTGCACATCCCCCAGTGTGCTCGGCTCATTCAGATAAATCGTGACGAGAAACGGTCAGACTGCGGACAGCCCAGTCCGGTATTTGGCGCACGACTAGGTACGAAGTGTCGCGGAAGCCGAATACCCGATCAATGGTTCGGACCGTGTCCTCGTGTGGGCGCGGCGGTGCCGGCCCGCCCACAGGTGCCACTCGCCGCTCAGGTGCCACTCGCGCTCAGGCGGCGCGCACGGCGACGTCGTCTGCCCGGTCCCGCGCGACCGCGGCCGAGCCGGGCCTGGTGCCGACCGCGACGCGCCCGGCGGCCTCGGCCGTCACACCCGGTGCCTGGCCGCGCAACGCGGTGAGAGCGTCGGGGGCCGGCACCGCGGTGGCGTCGCCGTAGGGGAAGGTGGTCGGGCTGGTGCTGGTCATCGCGATCTCCTCGTTGAGACGCCATCGGCGGTGCGCGGCGGTTCGGATCGGGTCCGGTGATCCTCACGGGCGAAGCGATACGACTGTGCGTCACCGCGCGGCCGCCGGGCGACGGTGCCACCCGGCGAGCGGGCGGGGAGGCCAGCACCCCTGCGGGCGGGCCGGCTATCCGGCTTCCGCGGGGCCCGAGAACCCGGTGCAATCCAGGTGTCCCCGAACCACGAACGAGCCCGCACCCACCCGACCAGGCCGGTCAGCCGGCCACCGGGCGCGATCATGCGGCTCGAAACACGCCCCGGAGGCCCGCGTCCTTGCGAACATGGGAGCGCGACGTCGGCCGTCGTGAGCTGGGGGAGCCGGACCGGGGAGACGGAGTGTGGATGCGGACCGCAGTCGGCGCGATCGCGTCGGGGCGTGGCGGGAACGGGGCGCGAGGCCGCGCCCCGGACGTCGACGCGCGGTCGGCGGACCGGGCCGAGCCCGCGCAGTCGCCGGCGCAGCCCGTCGTCGCGGCCATCGGCCTGCACCGGACCTTCGACGCCGAGGTGGCCCCCGTCCGGGCGCTGCGCGGGGCGTCGCTCACCGTGTGGCCCGGCGAGTTCGTCGCCGTCACCGGCCCGTCCGGCAGCGGGAAGTCCACCCTGCTCAACGTCATGGCCGGGTTGGAGCGGGCCGACGACGGCTCGGTGGTCGCCGCCGGCCAGGCCCTCGGTGAGCTTTCCGAGACCCAGCTCGCCCGGCTGCGCCGTCGGCACGTCGGCATGGTGTTCCAGTTCTTCCACCTGCTCGAGAGCATGACGGCGGCCGACAACGTGGTGCTGGCGGCGCGGCTGGCTGGGCTCGGCCGGCGCGCCGCGACCCGGCGCGCGCACGACCTGCTCGACGTGCTCGGCCTGCTGGAGCGCGCCGAGGCGCTGCCCGCGACACTGTCCGGTGGCCAGCGGCAGCGGCTCGCGATCGCCAGGGCGCTCGCCGGTGGACCCACGCTGCTGCTCGCCGACGAGCCGACGGGGGCGCTGGACTCCGCCGGCGCCGCCGAGGTGCTCGACCTGTTCACCCGGCTGCACGCCCGTGGCCAGACCATCGTGATGGTGACGCACGACGCCGCGGTCGCCGCCGGGGCGCAGCGGATCGTGAGCATGCGCGACGGCCAGATCGAGAGCCCGGCCGGCGTCGACGCCCTGGCAGGTGCGGACGCCCTGGCAGGTGCGGACGCGCTGGGCGGCACGGACGCGCTGGCCGGCGCAGGGCCGCTGGCCGGTGCTGCTCCTGCGGCCAGTACCGAAGACCTGGCCCGCGCCGAGGATCCGGCGTGAACCGCGGTCGGCTCGCGGGCCCGCGCGGCGAGGCGCCGCGATGACGCTGCTGCCGCCCGCCGCCCCGGCGCGCATCCGTGAGTCCACGTCGCGGCCGCGGCGCCTGCTGCTGATCGCCGCCGTGCTCGCCGCCGCCGGCGTCGCCGCGGTGTGCGCCGTGCCCCGGCTGTTCGGCGGCGGGTTCCCGCCCTGGTGGCTGCCAATCGCGTCGTCGGTGCTGTTGCTCGGCGCCGGCATGCTCGCCGGTCAGTTCGGCGGTCCGCGGCGGCACGCCGAGCAGGTGCTGATCCTCGGCGCCGACGTCGCGGCGTTCGCCGTCGCCGGGGTCGGGGCGCTCGCCGCGGCGGTGGTCGCGCTCGGCCGGATCCCCGAGGACGGCGGCGCCGGCTTCCTGCTGCCCGTCCTCGTCAGCGCGGCGACGGCCGCCGCGCTCTGCGTCGCGTTGCGGGTGCCGGCCCGGCGGGCCGCCCGCCGCACGGCGCGCGGCGGGCGGTTCCGGCCCGACGAGGTGCTGGCGACGTTCGGCGAGCAGACGAGCCGGGACGTGCCGCTGGAACAGGCGCTGGTGCAGCTAGCGGACGCGTTGCGCCGCACGATGGCGCTGCGCCGCGTCGAGGTGTGGACAGGGGCCGGCGGCCGGCTCATCGCGGCCGTGGTGCTGCCCGAGCCGCCGCCGCGCCGGTCGGCCGAGCCGCCGCCGGGCGCCGGTGCGGGCGAGAGTGCGGGTGCGGCTGCGGGCCGATCGACGGCGACCGGAGCTGGCGGACGGGACGACGAGCCCGCCCCGGCCGGCGCGGGCCTCGGCCGGGCCCGGCCCGGCGCCGCGCTCACCCTGACGGCCGGCGACCTGGTGGCGCTGTCGCGGGCCAGGGTCGCGGGGCCCGGTTGGCTCACGCTGTGGGTGCCGCGGCTGGTCTGGGCGCGGCCCGGCACCCAGCTGCGCGTCGTCCCGGCGCGGGCCAGCGGCGCGTTGCTCGGCCTGCTGGTCGTCGAGCGCTCCGTGGACGACCCGCGGTTCTCCGAGGCGGAGGACCGGCTGCTCGCCGAGCTCGGCACCCGGCTCGGCACCGTGCTGCACAATCGCCAGCTCGACGCGAATCTGCGCGAGGCCCTGGTGGATCTGCGCCGGGTGAACGACGAGCTGCGGGTCTCCCGGGCCCGGATGGTCTCGGCGGCCGACGCCGAGCGGCGCAGGATCGAACGGGACCTGCACGACGGGGCCCAGCAGCAGCTGGTGTCGCTCGCGATCGGTCTGCGGCTGGTGCGCGACCTGGTCCACGAGGACGCCGACGCGGCCGAGGAGCTGGTCGGCGAGATGGCCGAGCAGGTGGGCGCCGCGATCGCCGAGGTGCGCAACCTCGCTCAGGGCATCTACCCGCCGCTGCTGCGCTCCTCCGGCCTCGCCGAGGCGCTGCGGGCCGCCGCGTCCCGGTCGCCGCTCGGGGTGCGGCTCAAGGCGGACGGCATCGGCCGGCACGGTCCCGACGTCGAGGCCGCGGTCTACTTCTGCTGCCTGGAGGCGCTGCAGAACGCGGCCAAGCACGCGCCCGGCAGCCAGGTGGAGATCGTGCTGGTCGAACGCGAGGACGCGCTCGTGTTCAGCGTCGCCGACGATGGCCCCGGCTTCGACCTGGGTCGCCGGCCCGCCGGGCAGGGACTGACGAACATGCGCGACCGGATCGGCGCCGTCGGCGGTTCGCTCGACGTCGGGTCGGCGCCGGGGGCCGGCGTCCGGCTGGACGGCGTCGTCCCGCTGGCCGCGGGCGGGGGCGGCCGCCCGGCGGCTGTGAACCCGACCGCGACCGCGACCACGGGCGGCGTGGCGGCGCTGGTGGGCAGCGTCCCCGCCGCGGCGGCGCCGGGCGGTCCGACGGTGGCGCCGCCGGACCTGCGCGTCGCGGCGGCGCCCGGCGAGCCGGCCGGGAACGGCGGCTAGGCCGATGGCAGCCACGGTGCTCGGCGCCGTTCGCATGATCGCGCTGGGTCAGCTGCGGCGGCGCTGGCCCAGCCTGGTCGCACTGGGGCTGCTCGTCGGCCTGGTCGGCGCGGTCGTCGGCGGCGCGGCGGCGCTGACCCGGCGAACGGCGACCGCGCCGGCGAGGCTCGAGCGCGCGTCGGCCGTGCCGGACCTGCAGATCTCGGTGCCCGCAGGACCGGGCCTGGCGGCCAGGGCGGCCGCGGTGGTGCCCGGCGTGCGGTCGGTCTGGATCACCGCGGCGTCGGCTGCGCGGGTGGAGAACAGGCCGGATGTCGTCTACCTCGGCATGATCGCCGGCCACGCGGTCGGCTCGGACGCGGGTGTCTACACGCCGGTCGTCACCCAGGGCCGGGACTACGACCCGAACGCGGCGGAGGCGGTCCTCGACGAGCGGACCGCCCGGGCGCTCGGCGTCCACGTCGACGACGTGCTGCGGCTGCGGACCCTCACCAGGGCGGACTACTTCAGCTTCGACACCGGGTTCGGCATGCCGCACGGCCCGGTGATCACGGTCCGGGTGACCGGCCTCGCCAGGATGGCCGGCGCGACGGCCCAGCAGACGCCGCTGCTGATCTCGCCGACGGTCGCGGGCCAGCTCGCGGCCGTCGGCATCGTCGTCATGATCAAGCTGAATCCGTCGCCCGACGCGGTGGCCCGCGCGAACGCGGCGCTCGCCCGCGCGGCGGCGGCGGCCGGCGACGAACAGGACCCGCAGGCAGCCGAGTTCCCGATCCTCGACGTGAGCCATCCGGCCACCGACTCCGACGCCCGCGTCGGCGCCACCTCCCGGGTGCTGGTGACCGGCCTGGTCGCGTTCGCCATCGTCGTCGGGATCACCGGGTTGGCCACCGCCGGCGTGGCCTTCGGCCGCCATCACTACGCCCGGCTGACCGATCAGCGCATCGAGGCCGTGCTCGGCGTCTCACCGGCGGGCCGGGCCGGGGCACGGGTGCTCGCGTCCGTACCGGCGGCGGCGCTCGCCGGGCTGATGGCGGCGATCGGCCCGCTGATCGCCGGCCGGTTCGAACCGATCGGCCCACTGGCGGACCTCGAGCCCCATCCCGGCTACGCGCCCAACCTCGCGGTCGCGGGGATCACCGCGCTCGGCGCCGTCGGCGTCGTGCTCGCCCTGGCCGGCTGGACGGCCGCGCGCGCGGGTCGCGGCCGGGCCGCGTCGGGCGCCGCCCGCGCGAGCGTCCCCGTGCGCGCGGGCTGGGCCCGACCGGGCCCGGCCTGGGCGGGCCCCGTCTGGCTGTGGGTCGGCGCGCGCTTCGCGCTCACCACCCACCGGCGGTCCGCCGGTCGCCGCCCGTCGGTCATCACCGCCATGATCTCGGTGGCGGCGCTGGTGGCGGCGGCGACGGTGGCGCGCGGCGTCGACCGGCTGATCGCCGATCCCGCTCGCTACGGCTGGACGGCCGACCTCGACCTGGTCGACGCCCGGCCGGACATCGTCGCGCGGCTCAAGGTGGACCCGTGGATCGCCGCCGTGAGCCTGGTCGCCCGCTCGACCGTGCTGGTCGGCGGGGGCTGCGCGGCGTTGGGCAACGTCGCGGACAGCCCAGGTCAGCGCAGCCGGGCCGCGTCCGTGGCCCGGCCCGGCCCCGGCTGCGCCCAGGTCACCGCGTACGCCGTGCACTCGTCGACCGGTGAGCAACGCTGGACGATCCTGTCCGGGCGGGCCGGCCGCGGCCCCGGCGAGGTCGTCGTCGGCACCAAGGCCGCCCGGGACCTCGGCGTCAAGGTCGGTGACGTGCTGGACCTGGCCGCCCGGCCGGGCGGTGACCAGGGCGCGCGGGTCACCGTGGTGGGCGTCGGCCTCGTGCCGCCGCTCGGCGGCGAGCGGCTCGGCGACAACCTGCTCGTCGACCCCGGCGTGCTCATGCAGACGCAGCGGACCGCGCCCTGGTGGGACGGCCTGGTCACCGCCGCCGACGGGGTGCCGGTGTCCTCGCTCGTCGGCTACCTCGGTGACAACTACGAGGTATCGGTGCGTCAGCCGCCGGCGGAGGTCGCGAACCTCGGCGGCGTCGGCCGGCTGCCCGCGATGCTGGAGATCGTGCTCGGCGGCCTGGCGGCGATCGCGCTGTTCCACACGGTGACGACCAGCTGGCGACGGCGGGCCGGCGAGGCCGGCGTGCTGCGGACCCTCGGCAGCACCCCGGTGCAGACCGCGTCCGCCGCGGTGACGGCCGCCGGAGTGACGGCGCTCGGCACGGCCGCCGTGGGGATACCGCTCGGCCTCGGCGTCGGGCGGCTGGTGTGGTGGGAGATCGCGAGCGCCACCGGCGTCGGGGGTGACGTGGCGTTCCCGGGCATGCTGCTGCTCGCACTCCCGTGGGCGGCGCTGCTTCTCGGCGCGCTAGCCGCCCTCGTCCCGGCTCCGCGCAACGCCTGGCTGCGGCCCTCCGTCCGCTCGCCTTCCAGCTAGGACGTCTCGCCGAGCCCGGGACGCGCCCGACGACGCCTGTACGTCGTACTCCCGCGACGACGCAGGGGGGTTAGCCTCACCCCCGGAAGTGGGTGGTCGCATCCTGGGTTGGGACGGGACGGGCGGACACACTGAATGCATGACCTCGCCCTCCGCCGTCTCGGTCCTTGTCGTGGACGACCAGCGGCCCTTCCGCCTCGCGGTCCGCGCCGTCGTCCGGCGCGCGCCGGGATTCGTCCTGGCTGGGGAGGCGGACACGGGCGAGGCCGGTGTCGCCGCCGCCGAGTCGCTTCGCCCGGACCTCGTCCTGATGGACGTGAACCTGCCCGGCATCGACGGCGTCGTAGCCGGCAGCCGGATCCGGGACGCGGACCCGCGCACGCTGGTGATCCTCTGCTCGACCTACGGCAAGACCGAGCTTCCGGCGACGGTCGCAGACAGCGGGATGGACTATCTCCACAAGGCGGACCTCGCGCCCGCCGTGCTGCGCGCGCTCTGGGAGCGCCGCGTCGTCGACGGCGCCTGATCGTCGACGGCGCGTGATCGTCGACGACGTCGACGACGTCGCCGCCGACGACGCCCAAGGCGCCTCCCACCCGGGCGTCGATCCGCCCGGCCGAAGATCCGCGCGCCGCGTCCAGGGCTCGCTAGCTTCCGCGGGTCACGCGGCCTGCGCCCGGGCGGGCCTGCCGGGGGCCCGACGGGCTGTCCGTCCCCGCGTTCTGGCCGCCGGCGGGGTCGTGGTTGCCGGAGTGCAGATAGAGCAGGACGGCCTTGACGCGGCGGTTCAGGTCCCGCTCGTCGGTCAGGCCCAGCTTGGCGAAGATCGAGTTGCTGTGCTTCTCGACGGCCCGCTCGGACAGGACCAGGCTCGCCGCGATCGCCGCGTTGCTCCAGCCCTGGGCCATCTGGCTGAGCACCTCGCGCTCCCGCGGGGTCAGCCGGTCGAGCTCCGAGTGCGAGCGCCGGGTGTTCGCCGCGACGAGCCCCTCGACGACGGCCGGGTCGATCACCGACTCGCCGGCGGCCACCGCGCGGATCGCCCGCAGCAGCTCGTCCAGCCCGGCGACGCGCTCCTTGAGCAGGTAGGCGCGCCCGGCGGACCCGCCCTCCAGCAGCGCCAACGCGTACGTCGCCTCGGCGAACTGGCTGAGCACGACGACGCCGACCCGCGGATGCTCGCGGCGCAGCCAGGCGGCGACCTGTATGCCCTCGTCGGTACGCGTCGGCGGCATCCGGATGTCGGTGACGACGACGTCCGGTGACAGCTCGCGGACGGCCTGCTCGACCGACGGCCGGTCGGTGACGGCGCCGGCCAGCTCGACCCCGTCGGTGCGCTCGATCAGTGTGGCCAGGCCATGCCGTAGCAGTGCGTCGTCCTCGGCTAGTAGTACGCGGATGGCCACCGTCTAACCCTAAGCGCACGATCGCGTCAGCGGAGCGCCCGACCGTGCGCGGATCTCTGTCTCATCGGCGACGGAGCGCGGAAGCCCGCCGGCGCGGCCATCTCGCGTCTGCCGGCCGGCCCGCACCCCCGATCGCGGCGACATCCGTCGTTTATTGCGGACGGGATCTGGCCGCAATTTCTCCTAGCTTCGTATCCGACGGACAGCGACGGCACGCCGGAAGGAACCACGATCATGACGATCACCACGACCGCCACCAGCTCGACGACCGAGGCTGAGGCTGCCGCGCCCACGCTGCCGACCGAGCACCGCGAGCTGCTGGAGACGCTGGCGCGGCACCGCTACTTCCTGCGGTTCACCGCCAGGGACCTGACGGACGAGCAGGCGTCGGCCCGCACGACCGTGAGCGAGCTGAACATCGGCGGACTGGTGAAGCACGTCGCGGGGATGGAGCGGGTGTGGCTCGAGTTCGTGCTGCGCGGCAAGGACGCTTTCGTCGGCGCCTTCGATGAGCGCGCCGACGGGTTCCGCCTGCTCGAGGGCGAGACGCTCGCCGGCGTCCTGGCCGAGTACGAGGACGTCGCCCGGCGCACCGAGGAGATCATCGCTCGCATCCCCGACCTCGGCGTCGGGCACCCGCTGCCCGCGGCGCCCTGGTTCGAGCCGGGCGCGAGCTGGTCGGCTCGCCGGGTGATCCTGCACCTCATCGCCGAGACGTCCCAGCACGCCGGCCACGCTGACATCATCCGCGAGTCCCTCGACGGCGGCCGCACGATGGGCTGACACCTCGCCGGCCTGTCATCGGATCTGGGCATCGGCTGTGGGGCCGGATTGGCGGCAGGGGGCCACCACATCCGATGACTCGACGGGACGCGGCCGCAACGGTGGTGCGCGCCGGGCGAGCGGCCGGCAGCGTTAGGAACGCGTTCAGGAAAACCACAGCCGTCCCGGCGACGCTGGGGACATGACAACGCACGAGCCGGTCTCGTTTGCCGCGGCCGACGCCCTGGGACAGCGAGCCCTTCCTGGTGCCACGCGGGAGGCGCCGTCCGGCGCGGTAGTCCCGGCCGCGGTAGTCCCGGCCGCGGTGGGTGCGGCCGGGGTGGGTGCGGCCGGGGCGACCGCCGTCACGACGGTCGACCCGCCGGCAGGCCCATACGCGCCTCCCGGCTCGGCGGAACAGGAGGGCTGGGGCCTCGGAGCGGATCAGGCCGCGCCGCAGGTGCGAGGCGGCCCGCGCGACGGCGGGCACGGGTGGCGAGGTCTGGTCACCCGGACCGTCCGCGGGCGGGCCGACGACCCGCGATGGGCCCGTCCCGCGCTGTTCGCGCTGCTCGCGGCGACCGCGGTCCTCTATCTCTGGGGGCTGGGCGAGTCCGGGTGGGCGAACGCCTTCTACTCGGCGGCGGCGCAGGCCGGCTCGAAGAGCTGGGAGGCGCTCTTCTACGGGTCCTCCGACGCCAGCAACTCGATCACCGTGGACAAGCCGCCGGTCGCGCTGTGGCTGATGGGCCTGTCCATCCGGATCTTCGGGCTGAGTTCCTGGAGCATCCTGGTCCCGGAGGCGCTGTGCGGCGTCGCCTCCGTCGGCCTGCTGTACGCGACCGTCCGGCGGGCGTTCAGCCCGGCCGCCGGCCTGATCGCCGGGCTCGTCCTCGCCACCACGCCGGTCGTCGTGCTGATGTTCCGGTTCAACAACCCGGACGCGCTGCTCGTGCTGCTGCTCGTCGGCGCGGCCTACGCGACGCTGCGGGCCGTGGAAGGGGCGAGCGCGCGCTGGCTCGCGCTCGCGGGCGTGCTGGTCGGCCTCGGCTTCCTGACCAAGATGCTGCAGGCGATCCTGATCGTGCCGGTACTCGGCCTGGCGTACCTGATCGCCGCGCCGGCCGGGATCGGCAGGCGCGTGCGGGACGTGCTGCTCTCCGGCCTCGCGCTGGTCGTGTCCGCCGGCTGGTTCATCGCCGTCGTCGAGCTCGTCCCGGCGTCCGCCCGGCCGTACATCGGTGGCTCGCAGCACAACAGCCTGCTGGAGCTCACCCTCGGCTACAACGGATTCGGCCGGCTCACCGGCAACGAGACCGGCAGCGTCGGCGGCGGCCCGGGCGCGGGCCGTGGCGGCGCCGCCAGACGGGTGTTCGGGCCGCAGGTCGCCGGCGGTGGCTGGGGGCAGACCGGCTGGGGCCGCATGTTCAACACCGAGATCGGCGGGCAGGTCGCCTGGCTGCTGCCGGCCGCGCTCGCGCTGCTCGTCGCGGGGCTGTGGGTGACGTCGCGAGTCGTGCCGTTCCCGGCCCGGCCCGCTACCGGTGCCGAGCCGGCCGGCGGATTGCCCTGGACCGCGACGGCCTCGTCGGCCGAGGCGGCTGGCGCCGAGCCGGGCCGGCGGCCGCAGTGGACCGCGCGCACCGACCGGGCACGGGCGGCGTTCCTCGTCTGGGGCGGCTGGCTGCTGGTCACCGGCATCGTCTTCAGCCAGATGCAGGGGATCTTCCACCCGTACTACACCGTCGCGTTGGCCCCGGCGATCGGCGCGCTGGTCGGCATGGGGTCGGTCGCGCTCTGGGAGCACCGGGCCCACCCGGCCGCCGCCGTGACGCTCGGCGCGGTCAGCGCCCTCACCGCCTGGTGGTGTGCCCACCTGCTCGGCCGGACGCCCGGCTGGCACGGCTGGCTGCGCCCGGCGGTGCTCGTGCTGGGCCTCGGCGGCGCGGTGCTGCTGCTGGCCGTGTCCCGGCTGCCTCGCCGCACGGCTGTCGCCGTCGCCGGCATCGCGCTGGTCGGTGGACTGCTCGGCCCGACCAGCTATGCGCTCGCGACCGCGGACACGCCGCATTCCGGCGCGATCCCGAGCGCGGGCCCGGCCGCCCCCGGCGGCCGCAACAGCCGCCCGGCCTTCGGCGCCTTCCCTGGCGGTGGCCGGGGCCAGCTCGGCCGAGGCCAGGGCGGCACGACGCCCGGAGGGGGCTTCGGCGGCGCCGCGCCAGGATTCCCGGGCGGCCTGGGCGGCACCGGTAGCCAGGGTGGCACCGGCGGCCAGGGTGGAACTGGAGGTCAGGGCGGAACCGGTCCCCAGGGTGGCGGTGCCGGGCGTGGCGGCGGTTTCGCCGGCGGTGGCATGGGCGGCCTGCTGGGCGCGACCGACCCCGGCGCGGACCTGGTCGCGATGCTGCGGCAGGACGACGCGGCGTACACCTGGGCCGCGGCGACGGTCGGCTCGAACAACGCCGCCGGATACCAGCTCGCCAGCGAGGAACCGATCATGGCGATCGGCGGGTTCAACGGCACCGATCCATCGCCCACCCTCGCGCAGTTCCAGCAGGACGTCGCCGCCGGGAAGATCCACTACTTCATCGGCGGCGGGCTCGCGGGGCGCGGGAACGGCGGCAGCAACCAGGCGTCCGCGATCACGGCCTGGGTGCAGCAGAACTTCACCGCCAGCTCGGTCGACGGCGTCACCGTCTACGACCTGACCAGCACCTCCGGCGGCACGGCCGACGGCGCGGGAGCGGGCAGTGGAACGTCCGTGACCTGAGGGACCACTCTTCGGGGCCCGCGCCGCGGCGATCGATGCCCGGCGCGGGCCGCTGTGTTCGTGGCGGTTCTGTTCGTGGGATGCGTCGTGCTGGTCGGGCCACGCCGGTGGGGCAGAACGTAGAGAATGGCTGTGCCTGTTGCGTCGTGTCGGGTGAGAGACGGTTGGTCCGGTCGCGCGGCAACTCGGCGCAATGCTTGAGTCGTGTCGACAGCACTACCTGTGAATCCTGGCCGATGCGGGCGCCGAGCCGCGTGGCTGCCGATCCGCGGGCGGGTCGCAGGACGGACAGCCGGCCGAGCGCGTCTCCGGTGAGACGCCGCGGCCGTCGCCGGCCGTCGGCCGGGATGGTGCGGTGCCCGTGGGTGGGCGCGGGCCCCTGAGAGATGGGGACGAGTTCTTCCGTGATCGTGGACCTGACGCTCGTCGAGCGGGCCCTCCCGGGCTATGCGCTGGGTGCGCAGGTCGGTCGCGGCGGTGCCGGCTCGGTGTTGGCCGCGAAGGACCGGCTGCGCCGCGATGTCGCGGTCAAGGTGCTGCCCAGCGTCCCGGAGTCGGGCGCCCATCCCGAAGACGAAGCGCTCATGCTGACCCGGCTGGAGCATCCCCACGTCGTGCGGGTCTACGACTTCGTCCCCGCCGGCGAACTGGCGCTCATCGTCATGGAACTGCTGCCGGGTGGGGATCTCAGAACCCGGCTGAAGCAGTCCCGAGCGGCCCCGGAGTGGGCCTGCGCGGTGGTGCTCGCGGTCGCCGGCGCGCTGGAGACGGCGCATCGGCAGGGAATGCTGCACCGTGACGTCAAACCGGCGAACGTGCTGTTCACGGCGGACGGCCGGGCGAAGCTGACCGACTTCGGCATCGCGAAGGACATCGCCGGCACGGCGGCCGCGACCAACACCATCATCGGCACGCCGCGATACATGGCTCCTGAGCAGTTCGAGGGGGAGCCGCTCGGCCCGCCCGTCGACGTCTACGCGCTCGCCGTCCTGGCCTACGAGCTGGCCGCGGGCACGCCCCTGTTCGGTGGCAGCACGGACAGCTACCAGGGGCTGCGCGAGGCGCACCTGAACAGCACGCCACCGCCGCCGGCCGGCGTGCCAGCCCAGATCAGCGAGGTGCTGCTGCGGGCGCTGGCCAAGGAGCCGGCCCGGCGGCACCCGTCGGCCAGGGACTTCGCGCTCGACCTCGCCCAGGCCGCCGCGACCGTCCTCGGGGCCGACTGGCTGACCCGGGCCGCCACCCCGGTCGACCTCGACCGCGACGTGCGAGCCGCCGCCGACGGCAGCCCCCAACCGGCGCCCCCCGCGGCGGACCGCCCCGGCGGCCTGCCGCTGGCGGCATCGCGGCCGGTCGACCCGTGGCCGGCGCCGTCGCCTTCCCCCGCCGCGTCGCCGCGACCCCTGCCGTCGGCCGCGCCCCCTGCCCGGCGGCCGGCGGGCGCCTTTTCGCCGGCTCCGCCGGGGCCGATCACCCCGACTCCCGCGCCGCCGATGCCGATGCCGCCGCCCGCGATGGCCGCCGGACGGTCGCCGTCGCCTTCCCCGGTCCCGCCGTCGCCTGCCGGGCTCGCCGCGACCAGGCCCGCCTACCCGCAGGCCGCCGGGTACGGCACGCCCGCCCCGAACGTCGCCCGGCAGCCGGCGCCCGGGGGCGTTCCCGGTCACCAGGCCCAGCCGGGGAGCTTCGGCGGCTTTCCTGCGCGGCCGGGCTACGGCGCCCGGCCGCCCGCCGGCGCCGGCTATCCGGGTCCGCCCGGACCGCCCGGACCTCCCGGATCGCCGCCGGACAACAACCGGCGCAACCTGCTCATCGCCGGTGTCGCCGCGGGCGCCGTCCTGCTGATCTTGATCGTCGTGCTGGTTGCTCTCACCTGGCCGAAGGGCGACGACGACACGGTGGTGACCGGTCCGTCGGTGACGTCGCCGGGGAGCCCGCCGGCCACGTCACCGGCGGCACCGCCGCCGACCGAGTCCCCGACGCCGACGCCGTCCGCGGCGTTCAGCCTGGCGGAACAGGCTCTGGTCGCCAGGCTGGACTCCGACGAGATGTCGGACTGCAGGCCGGCGGCCGACCAGGAGAACTCCGACGTCCAGGCCGCGGTCGTCTGCATCTCGACGGGCGAGAAGCACTCCGTCGCCGCCTTCAGCTTCTTCGACGCCGACGCGCAGGCGGCCTACACCAAGACCCGCGGCGACGCCGTCACCAGCGACGGCTCCTGCAACGACGGCGAGGACCACGTCGGCCGGTGGAACTACACCGACGAGACGAAGGAACAGGGCGCCCTGATCTGCGGCCATCTGAACGCCAGCTTCTACATGTACTGGACCTACGACGACAAGCTGACCGGCTTCCTCACCTTCGACGAGCACAACGACGCCAAGGCCCTCTACAAATGGTGGGTCGACTTCGACGGCCTCGACTAGGTCGCCGCAGCGTCCGTGCGCGCGGGGAGCGAACCAGAGACTCGGCCTCCGATGACGGCCAGCAGGTCGCCTACCTCTACCGAGTCGCCGGTGGTGCGGGCTAGCTCCTTGACGGTGCCGGCGATGGGGCTGGTGACGGCGGCTTCCATCTTCATGGCCTCGACGACGGCGAGTTTGGCGCCCTTTTCGACGGTGTCGCCGGCCTCGACGGTGAAGGTGACGATGCCGGGGAGTCCGGCGCCGATCTGGCCGGGGTCGTTCGGGTCGGCGCGGCGCCCGGCTGCGGACACCGAGGTGATCGACTCGTCGCGGACGCGGACCGGGCGGGGCTGGCCGTTGACCCGCAGGTAGAGGGTGCGGATGCCGGCGCGGTCGGGGTCGCCGATCGTCTCCAGCTCGACGATGATCTCGACGCCGGGCTCGAGGAAGACGCTGACGGGCTCGCCGGGGACCAGGCCGTAGAGGAAGGCCTCGGTCGGGATGACGGAGCTGTCGCCGTACAGCTCGTCGGCCTTCTCGTAGTCGCGCCACGGGCCGGGAAACAGCAGCCGGGACAGGACGGCGCGGCGCTGGTCGCCGGCGAGGGCTGCGCTGTCGTCGGGCGCGAGCTCGGCCGCCGGCGGGGCGGGGCGGCGGCCGGCGAGTGCCCGCTCGCGGAACGGCTCGGCGAAGCCGGCGGGTGGGGTGCCGAGCTCGCCGGCGAGGTAGCCCAGGACGCTGGCGGGCAGGTCGTACTTCTCCGGTTCGGCGCGCAGCGTCTCCGGATCGATGTTGCCGGAGGCGATGAACAGCGCGAGGTCGCCGACGACCTTGCTGGTCGGCGTCACCTTGATGGGCTTGCCGAGCAGCTCGTTCGCGACCGCGTAGCACTCGGTGACCTCGGACCAGCGGTCGCCGAGACCGAGGGAGATCGCCTGCTGGCGCAGGTTGGTGAGCTGTCCGCCGGGGATCTCGTGCCGGTAGACGGCGCCGGTCGGGGCGCGCAGGCCGGCCTCGAACGGGGCGTACAGGTCGCGGACGGCCTCCCAGAAGGCCTCCAGCGCCGAGAGCGCGGCCAGGGGGATGCCGGTGGCGCGGTCGGTGTGGTCGGTGGCGGCGACGAGCGCGGACATGTTCGGCTGGCTGGTGCCGCCGGACATCGGGGCCGCGGCGGCGTCGACCGCGTCGACGCCGGCGTTCGCCGCCGCGAGCAGGGTCGCGAGCTGGCCGCCGGCGGTGTCGTGGGTGTGCAGGTGGATCGGGACGTCGAACCGGTCACGCAGGGCGGTGACGAGGCGGGTCGCGGCGGCGGGGCGCAGCAGCCCGGCCATGTCCTTGATCGCGAGCAGGTGGGCGCCGGCGGCGACGAGCTGGTCGGCGAGGCGCAGGTAGTAGTCGAGGGTGTAGATCCGCTCGCCCGGGTCGGTGAGGTCGCCGGTGTAGCAGAGGGTGCCCTCGGCGATCGCCCCCGTCTCGCCGACGACGGCCTCGATCGCGGGACGCATCTGCTCGATGTCGTTGAGCGCGTCGAAGATCCGGAACAGGTCGATCCCGGTGGCCGCGGCCTCCGTCACGAAGGCGTGCACCATCTCGTCGGGATAAGGCGTGTAACCGACGGCGTTGCGGCCGCGCAGCAGCATCTGCAGGCAGATGTTGGGCGCCGCCTCGCGCAGCGCGGCCAGTCGCTCCCACGGGTCCTCGGACAGGAACCGCAGCGCGACATCGTACGTCGCGCCGCCCCAGCACTCCAGGGACAGCAGGCCCGGCGTCAGCCGGGCGAACGTCGGCGCCGCCGCCAGGATGTCGAAGCTGCGCAGCCTCGTCGCCAGCAGCGACTGGTGCGCGTCCCGCAACGTCGTGTCGGTGACCGCGAGCGACGTCTGGGCGCGCAGCCGCGCCGCCCACCCCGTCGGGCCGACCTCGGCGAGCAGCTGCCGCGACCCGGCGACCGGCGCGTCGGCGGTGTCGAACGCCGGCAGCAACCGGCGCGGGTCGGTGAACGCGACGCCGGTCGGCCGCGGGTGGCCGTTGACCGTCGAATGCGCGAGCCGGGCCAGCATCCGGCTGGTCTTGTCCGCCCCACCGTCCTCGGCCAACAGCCACGGCCGTTCCTCGATGAACGACGTCGTGACGCCGCCGGCGAGGAAAGCCTCGTCGGCGAGCAGCCGGTGCAGGAACTCGATGTTCGTATGGACTCCGCGGATCCGGAACTCCCGCAGGGCCCGCCGCGCCCGCCGGGACGCCTTCTCTACCGTCACCCCGCGGCAGGTCAGCTTCACCAGCAGCGAGTCGAAGTACGGACTGACCTGCGCACCCGGATACGTCGCCCCGTCCAGCCGCACCCCCGGCCCACCCGGCGACTGGTAGTAGGAAATCGTCCCCGTGTCCGGCCGGAAGTCAGCCGCCGGGTCCTCGGTCGTGACCCGGCACTGGATCGCCACGCCGCGGATCGTCACCGCCTCCTGAGGCAGGTTCAGATCGGCCAGGGTGTCCCCGCCCGCGATCCGCAGCTGGGCCCCGACCAGATCGACGCCGGTGACCTCCTCGGTCACCGTGTGCTCGACCTGGATCCGCGGGTTCATCTCCATGAACGTGTAGGTGCCGTCCGCGCCGACCAGGAACTCGACCGTTCCCGCGTTCACGTAGCCGACGTGCCGGGCGAACCGGACCGCTGCGGCACACAGCCCGTCGCGGACCGCCCCGTCCAGCCGCGGCGCCGGTGCGATCTCCACGACCTTCTGGTGCCGTCGCTGCACCGAGCAGTCCCGCTCGAACAGATGAATCACGTTGCCGGCGGCGTCGCCGAGGACCTGCACCTCGATGTGCCGCGGCCGCTCCACCGCCTGTTCCAGGAACACCGTCCCGTCGCCGAACGCCGCCGCCGCCTCGCGGACCGCCGACGCCACCGCGTCCGGCAGGTCCGCCGCCCGCGCCACCCGCCGCAGACCCCGGCCGCCACCACCCGCCGAGGCCTTGACGAACAGCGGGAACCCGACCTCCTCGGCCGCCGCGAGCGCGCCGGCTCCGTCCGGCAGCGGCACCGAGGCCCGCAACACCGGGAGCCCGGCCGCGATCGCCGCGTTGCGCGCCGCGACCTTGTCACCCGTCAGCCGCAGCACCTCCGGCGGCGGCCCGACGAACGTGATTCCCGCCGCCGCACATGCCTCCGCGAGCGCCGCCGACTCCGACAGGAACCCATAACCCGGATGCAACGCGTCCGCGTCGGCGTGCTTCGCGACGCGCAGCAACTCGTCGATGTCCAGGTAGCCGCGCACCGGATGGCCCGGCTCACCCAGCTCGTACGCCTCGCCGGCCTTCGTCCGATGCAGCGACGACACGTCTTCGGGCGTGTACACCGCCACCGTCCGCAGCCCCAGCTCGTGAGCGGCGCGGCACACCCGGACAGCGATCTCGCTGCGATTCGCGACCAGGACCTTCTGCAACGCGTGCTCCTCAGCAGGCTTGGCGCCTGACGCCCCGAGGACGGCGACGTCGGGCGGGCGGGCGGACGGGCGGACGGGAACCTGCGGCCAGCGGCTCATTCTTGCCCGCTCCACGAGGAGGGACCAGCGCAACGTGGGGCGACTCACCACGACCAAGCGATACTACGCGTAGTCGGAGGCTCACGCGAACGATCCGATCGTCGGGACCCGGCCACCGGCGCGTCAACGATCGGCCATCCCTCATCCACCGGTCAAGCGACCTGCCCGGGCACCACCCCGGCGCGCGCTCAGCGGGTGTAGATGATCTCCCAGAGGCGGGCGGTGGCGTCGGTGCTCGTCGTCGCGAGCAGCAGGCCGAACGGGGCGAACGCGCAGCTCATGACGGTGCCGCTGTGGCCGGACAGGGTCGCGACCTCTACTCCGGTGCTGACGTCCCACAGCCGGGCGACGTCGTCCGTGCTCGCGGTCGCGAGCAGCTGGCCGTCGGGGGAGAAGGCGCAGCTCTGCGCCGAGCCGCCGAGCGTCATCGTCGTCGTGCCGGTCGGCACGTCGGTCACCCGGGTGCCGTCGTTGCTCGTCGTCGCGAGCAGCAGGCCATCCGGGGAGAACGCGCAGCCGTTCGCGAAGTTCGTGTGCCCGGGGACCTTCATGATGCTCTCGCCGAGCGCGACGTCCCAGAGGAAGATCGCGTCGGCGCCGGCGGAGACGAGCAGCCGGCCGTCGGGCGAGAACGCGCAGCCGTAGATCGAGCCGCGGTGCTCGCCGGTGAGGGTGGCGATCTGGTTGCCCGTCGAGACGCCCCACAGCTTGACGGTCTTGTCGGTGCTCGTGCTTGCCAGCAGGGTGCCGTCCGGGGAGAACGCGACGCCGTAGACCGGGCCCTTGTGACCGGAGAACGTCGTTGTCTCGGCCCTGGTCGCCACATCGAAGATCCGGATCGCCTTGTCGCTGCCGGTGATGGCCAGCAGCTTGCCGTCCGGGGAGAACTCGCAGCTGTTCGGAACCGAGCCCTTGCGCCCCGGCACGGTCAGCTCGTCCACGGACCGTCCGGTGGCGACGTCCCAGAGCTGGATGCCGTCCTTGCTCGTGGTGGCGAGAACGCGGCCGTCGGGGGCGAACGCGCAGCTCGTGACATCCCGCTCGTGGCCGGCGAGGGTGGCCCGCAGGCTCACCTCGACGAGGTGCGCCGGCCGGTTCGACCGCTCGATCGTCGCGTTGCCACGCAGGTCCGCGTTGCTCGGGCCGCGGGTCTGCCCGAGGGGCACCGGCGACGTCGGCAGCGTGGTGGCGATCCAGTCGTGCTCGGTGATCGACGTGCCCGGCCCGGCGTGCGTGTGCAGCAGGCTGCCGGCGGCCTCCGCGGCCAGGTCGAACAGCGAGCCGTCGCTCAGCCGGACCCGGGCGAGCACGGTACCCGCCTCGAACCGTGCGCCCGGCTCCGCGAGCCAGCGGACCATCGTCGCCGTGCCGCCCGGGATCTCCCAGCGGGCCGGCTGGACGACCGGGCTCGGCCGGGCCGCGACCGTGCGCCGGGTGGAGACCGACGCCGCCCATGCCGCCGCGCCGCGCACGACCGCGAGCTCCGGTTCCAGGGGGACGAACAGCTGCTGAGGCGGCCAGTCGGTGGCGACGCCGAGCTTGCCCGAGAGGATGTCCGCGACGACCGGCATCCGCGACCCGCCGCCGACGAGCAGCACCCCGCCCAGCTTCTCCGCCGGGACGTCGGCCGCGTCGAGCAGGTGCTGGCAGCAGGCCATCGTGCGGGCCAGCGTCGGCGAGGCGAGCTGGACGAACCGCTCCCGGTCGATGCCGACGAGCAGGCCGGCGGGTCCGAAGACGTCCTCGACCATCGGCACGTCGGTCAGCTGATGCTTCATCTGCCGGGCGAAGTCGATCAGCTCGTGCCGGGTGCGCCGCGCGGCGGTCTGGAACACCTCGCCCGGCCCGGTCGGGTTGAGCAGCGGCTCCAGGCTGGGCCCGTGCACGCTCAGGATCTCGTCGAACAGCAGCTGGTCGAGGTCGCGGCCGCCGCAGTCGTACAGCGAGGAGTGGCCGATGACCTCATGCCGGCCGGCGGAACCGACGGCGATCAGCGCGGCGTCGAACGTGCCGCCGCCGAGGTCGTAGACGAGCATCAGGTCGCCGGGATGCGGCCGGGCGGCGCCCAGCGGCGCCCACGCGGCGGCGACCGGCTCGGCCAGCAGATCGACGTCGACGAACCCCGCCGCCTCGGCCGCGTTGATCATCAGTCGGCGCAGCGGACCCGTCGGGTCGTAGACCGCCGGAATGGTGACGACGGCGCGGGGCAGGCTGCCGCCCAGCTGCGCCTCCGCCTCGGCCTTCAGCGCGGCCATCGTGGCGGTGACCAGCCGGCCGGGCGGGTAGGCCCGCCCGTCGAGGACCACCGGAGACTCGCGGCGCAGGTCTCGCTTCACCTCGCCGCGGTACGCCGCCGGCCAGATCCGCTTACGCCGCTCGGCAAGCGTTCCGGTAATCAGGCTGTCGCTGTCCGCGAATACCGAGGCGGGCCAGGACACCGCCCCACTGGCGGACTCACGGACCAGCTCGACCTGACCGTCGACCACGTATGCCGCGGACGCCCGGAAGGTGCCGTAGTCGATCGCGAGGATCGGCTCAGCCACCGCGCCCTCCGTCTGTCTTGCCGGGCCTCGCGCGCGAGCCGCCGGTGATCGAACTAGTACCGGTGACCCGTCGCGGCTGTCGCCCTCGTATCGGCGCGCCATCCGCTCCGGGCCGCTGTGTGCCCTCCAACCCGTCGCGGCTTGGGGCTCCTCCCAGATCGCGATCATCGATCCGGTCCGTGACCCATCGCCGGCACAAGGCCGGCCCACCATCCGCTACGGGTGGCCCCCGTGGTCATCGGCCCGCGTCATCGCCAGGCGGTTGACATGTCCGACCGATCCTAGCCGAGTGCCTCCCGGGGCCTTTCGTGCGGGTGTGCGGCCCTCGGCTGGCTCGATACCGGCGGACGGTGGGGCCGATTGGGTGGCCGTTTGCCGAACGACCACCTTCGTGCGCAAAGCCCGGCTCGAGATCCGCCGGGCGTCAGGAGGGACAGACGGCGACGGAAGGGGCAGGGTGGGGGTGAGCCGTGAAGGAGGCTGCTATGAGCTCCACGACGCTCCGGAGCCGCACGAGGCTGCCGGGCCTGGCCCGGGACGCCCTACGCGCCCTGACGCCGCACCGGTCGGTGACGCCGCACCGGTCGGTGATGCCGCCGCCGTCGCCCGGCCCGACGCCGCGCCCCGGGGACCCGATCCCACCGTCGCCGATCCCGGACCCCACCCTCCCGGTGCCGGATCCCGATCCCGTGCCGCCTGCACCGACACCCGATCCGTACCCGCCGGTGCCCGGGCCCGACATCCCGTCGCCACCCATCCCGTCGCCCGAACCGTTGTAGCGTTCGGTGCTGGTTTGTTGACAGATGGTTGATGGAGGGTGCCGGCGGGTAGCACCTCGGTCATGAGCCATCGCCCAGACGGCATCCCTGGCAGCGAGCTGTCCGACGCGGCGCTGGTGCGCGAGGTGCGCCACCTGCACCGGACCCGGCACGCGACGTTCCTCGAGGGCAGCGAAGACGCCTTCGAGACGCACACCCGCCGGATGGTGGAGCTGGAACGCGAGTACCTGCGCCGCTTCCCCGACGCCGCCAGCCCCGACCCCCGCCGCACCCGAGCCGGCCGCCGCCGCGCCGCCGGGTTGGCTTGATCGCTGGGCCTTGGCCGCCGCGAGGTCGCCAGAACGGCCGTGAGCCCGGAGCGGCTGTGAGCCCGGAGTGCCCGTGCCCGTGCCCGGGGCACCGGTGAGCCCGGGAGGCGGAGCGGCCGTGAGCCCGGAGTGACCGTGCCGGAGCACCCGTGAGGCCGGGAGGCGGAGCGGCCGTCAGCACAGCCCTCGCCGACGTTAATCGTCCACTTGATCGCCGGTTGTGCCCCCGGGTGGTCGTGCATCGGCTCTGAGCGCGACCACCTCGGGGCAGAAATGCCGATCATGCGAGCTGGCCGGACGGGGCCGGCTGGGTCGCTCGGGGGGTCCGCGGATCCGGGCATCACCTATGGGGGCGCTGCGGGCGTATTCGGCCCCACAGGCCATGACTCAACCGATATCGCGGCCGTCCACCGGCTTCCCCGCCTGGCCGGCGTTCGGAAAGCTCGGCCGGGCGTCCATCAGCTCCAGGTCGGCGGGGGTGTCGATGTCGTCGGGAGCGCCGACGTCGTCGCAGGGGACCTGGCGTACGCGGGCCGGGTTCGCGCGCAGCCAGGTGCGGGCACCGACGTCGCCGCGGGCCAGCCGGGCGACGTCCGGCCACACCTCCCGGCGCAGCAGGACCGGGGTACGCGGCTGGCCGGCGTAGCTGGCGACGACCGCGGCCGGGAGGAGCGGTGTGCCCCTGCCGTCATGTGTGCCCGTGCCCGTGCCCGTGCCGTGGTCTGCGCCCGTCGCGCCCGTCGCGCCCGTCGCGCCCGTCGCGCTCGTGGCCCGGGTGGCAGTGTCGGCCGCCGCGATGAGGCGGCGTAGCAGGGCGGGGCTGACGATCGGCTGGTCGACGAGGGCGACGATGACCGCGGCCACGTCGTGCGCGGCGAGCGCGGCGAGGCCGGCTCGTAGGGACGCCCCCATGCCCTCCGCCCAGTCGTCCACCCGGACGACCTGCGCGATCGGCGTCCTCGCGTCGCCGGTGAGTGCACGCGAGCCGGCCGGCTCGGCTCCGGTCGCTCCGGGCGGGTCCGCCGAATCGGTCCTGCCCGCCGGATCCGTCGCGCCCGTCGCATCCGTCGCGCCCGTCAGGGCGGCGATGACCTGGTCCGCAGCCGCTCCGACCGCCACCGCGACCGGCGCGCAGCCGCCCGCGGCAAGCAGCCGGACGCCGCGGACGACCAGCGGCTCGCCGGCCATGGTCAGCAGGGCCTTGGGTCTGCCCAGCCGCCGGCCGGCGCCCGCGGCCAGCAGCAGTCCCGCTACGCGCACCCCTGCTTCCTATCCCGGAACCACCGGCGGGTGGGCGGTCTGGCGCTGGGGCCGCCTCGCATCCACCCGCCTCGGCCGTGCGTCGGTCGCGACGCCCAGATGGGGGCGCCCAGCTCGGGCGCGGATTTCTGGGCCGCACAGCTTGGGCGGCGGATTTCTGGGCCGCACCCGGGACGCCCGCTATTGTTGGGCGATAGCCCAAATTCGGCGGCTGTCGGGCCCGGCGGGTGCGCGGGGGCCGCGGCCGCCCGACCCTGGAGGCACCCGGCTCGGCGGGTGGAGCGGAGGGTGACCGCGATGCGTGAGCTGACGGAGCAGCTGCGTGGCTGGCGCCGCGCCGGGACGCCGTTCGCGGTCGCCACGGTGGTCGGCGTGCGCGGCAGCGCGCCCCGCGAGCCGGGCGCCGCGATGGCCGTCGACGCCACCGGTGCGGCACTCGGCAGCGTGTCGGGTGGATGTGTGGAGGGCGCCGTCTACGAGGTGGCGAGCGACGTGCTCACGTCCGGCGCCGCCGTGCTGGAGACGTACGGGATCTCGGACGACGACGCGTTCGCCGTCGGCCTGACCTGCGGCGGCGTCATCGACGTGCTGGTCGCCCCCGCCGCCGAGCCGCTGTTCGCCGCGCTGGACGCGATCGCCGCCGACGTGCCGGTCGCCCTCGTCACGATTCTCGCCGGTCCGCCCGGCCTCTCCTCCGAGCAGGCTCCCGACCCGGCTCCCGACCCATCCGCGGGCTCCTCGAAGACCGCCGCGGCGGGGGCGGTGCCCGTGGGCCGGCAGCTGGCGGTCTGGGCGGACCGGGTGGTCGGCAGCCTGGGCGCGAAAGGGCTCGACCATGCCGTCGTCGACGACGTTCGCGGGATGCTGGCCGCCGGCCACACCGGCCTGCGGCACTACGGCCCGACGGGCCAGCGTTCCCCGGTCGACGCCGCCGCGTCCCGTCCCGCCGCGTCCCGTCCCGCCGCGTCCCGTCCCGGTGGGTCCGGTCCCGGTGGCTCGGGCGCCGGCGAGAAGTGGACGGGCCGGGGCACCGCCGTCGGCATAGCCGCCGAGGCGGCCGGACTGCCGGCCGACGCGGTCACGGTGTTCGTGCAGTCCTTCGCGCCGCCGCCGCGCATGCTGGTCTTCGGCGCGATCGACTACGCCGCGGCGCTGGTTTCGATGGGCCGCTTTCTCGGCTATCGGGTGACGGTCTGCGACGCGCGGCCGGTGTTCGCGACGCCCCAGCGTTTTCCCGATGCGGACGAGGTGGTCTGCGAATGGCCGGCGCGCTACTTCACGAAGGTCCCGGTGGACGAGCGGACCGTGGTCTGCGTCCTGACCCATGACCCGAAGTTCGACGTTCCGTTGTTGCGAGCCGCGCTGCGTTCCCCGGCGGGCTACGTCGGCGCGATGGGTTCCCGCCGGACCCATGACGACCGGCTGCTTCGGCTGCGGGCGGACGGCCTGTCGGCCGCGGAGCTCGCGCGCCTGCGCTCCCCGATCGGCCTGGACATCGGCGGGCGGACCCCGCAGGAGACGGCGGTCTCGATCGCGGCCGAGATCATCCAGAGCGTCTGGGGCGGCACCGGCTCGCCGCTGGGTCGCACGCTTGGCCGCATCCACGGAGTCTCCGTCGACGTCACCGGATAGCGCGGGTACATACTCTCGGGCAACGCGGTGATCTGCCCGGCAACGCGGTGGTCGACGGACGGCCAAGGGCCGCCCATTTTCCCCACTGCCCACCGCCGGCACCGGCACGATTGAACTTCGTCGACGATTCAGAGGTCTCGATGTGCCGTCGTCCGGCCCGTCCGTCCGCTGCCCTGACGCTGCTGCTGACGGCGCTGCTCGGTTCCGCCTGTGGCCTTTCTCCGGCGGCGGATTCGGCGACGTCGCCGCCCTCGGCCCGGCCGGTGGTCGACACGTCGTCGTTGGAGGTCCTCCAGCCGACGGTCTGGGTGTGCCGGCCGGGAATGGTCGACGACGCCTGCGGCACCGGGCTGGACGCGACCACCGTCGACCGGCGCGGCCCGGCCGGCACGGTGCCGATGCAACGGGCAGCGGACCCGGGTGCCGACTGCTTCTACCTCTACCCGACGGTGTCCCAGGTGGGGCTCGGTAACGCGCCGCTCAAGGCGACCGGTACGGAGATCGCCGCGGTCCGCGCCCAGGCGGCCCGGTTCGGCTCGGTCTGCCGCGTGTTCGCCCCGGTCTACGAGCAGTACACGGTCGTATCCCGCCTGCTGCCGGCCGGGCCGTCCCCGTTCGCCCGGGCCGTCGCGTACGCCGACGTCGAGTCGGCCTGGCACGACTACCTGATCAACGACAACCACGGCCGGCCGGTCGTGCTCGTCGGCGACGACCAGGGCGCCGAGATGCTGCTGCGCCTGCTGCGTGAGGAGATCGAGCCGAACGCCGGCGAGCGGGCGCTGCTCGTCTCGGCGCTGCTCGTCGGCGCGGACGTGCGGGTGCGCGCGGGCGCGTCCACCGGTGGCGACCTGGCAAGCATCCCCGCCTGCGAGCGGCACGACGAGTGGGGCTGCGTCGTCGCGTACTCGGCCTACCAGGGCGACCCCCCGGCGGACGCGCTGTTCGGCCTGCCGACGGCGCCGTCGCGCGGCACGTCGGCCACGGACGACCTGCCGACGAGCGCCGCCGACCTGCGGACGCTGTGCACCAATCCGGCCGCGCTCGGCGGCGGGAAGGGCATGCTCGAGCCCTACCTGCCGACCGCGCGGCTCGTCGGCGACTCGCTGCCGGGCCTCGCCGCCGCGAACCTGCCCGCCGCCGACACCGGCTTCGTCACCTACCCGGACTACCTCACGGCCGAGTGCCGGGAGTCGGCCGGGCGCGCCTGGCTGGCGGTGACGCCCTCGCCGGCCGAGGGCGGCGACGTCCGGTCGCTGCCGGCCATCGACTCGCCGCCCTCCTGGGGGCTGCACTTCGCCGAGTTCTCGCTGACGCTCGGCGACCTGGTGGAGCTGGCGGGGCGGCAGACCGTCGCGTACCTGGCCGAGCATCCGGCACCGGCGCGCGGCCACGGGTAGCGGACGCCCGTGCGGGCAGGACGTCGACATGGCCGGCTATACCGATCGCCGGGCGGCCGGGCGCGTCCTGGCCGGCGCGGTGGCGCTCGCGGTGCGCCCGAGCGAACCCGTGATCGTGCTCGGCCTGCCCCGCGGGGGCGTGCCGGTGGCTGCGCGGGTCGCGCGCCGGCTGTCCGCGCCGCTGGACGCGTACGGCGTGCGCAAGCTGGGCGCGCCGGGGCAGCCGGAGTTCGCCCTCGGCGCGATCGCTACGGGCGGCGTGCAGGTGGTCAGCGCCGCGGCCGTCGCCGGGCTCGGGCTCGGCGCGGACGTGCTGGCGGCCGTCGTGGCCCGGGAGGCGGCGGAGCTTGCCCGCCGGGAGCGCGCCTACCGGGACGGCCGTCCGCCGCCGCGGCTCGCAGGCCGGACGGCCGTGTTGGTCGACGACGGGCTGGCGACGGGCGCGACGATGGTCGCCGCGGCCCGGGCCGCGCGGGCGGCCGGCGCGAACCGGCTCGTGGCCGCCGTGCCCGTCGCGTCGAGCGAGGGCGCCGACGCGGTGCGGGCCGAGGTGGACGAGCTGGTCTGCCCGCTGATCCCGCCTGACTTTCGGGCGGTCGGCCAGTTCTACGACGACTTCGCCTCGACGTCGGACGAGGAGGTGCGCGACCTGCTGGGGACCGCCCTCGTCGCGCCGCGGCCGGTGGGATGAGGTGCGATCCGGCGGTGACGGTGCTCTACCGGCCGGCCGACGGGGGCGCCGGACCAGGCGATTGTGTCAAGCTCAACCGGGAAGATGGGGCCATACGCCATAGCGCGGGAGGCTGAACCCGGCGCCGACCGGGAGCGAGTGAGTGCCCACAAACTATAGATTCCCGGCAGATGGGCTGGCGTTGTCGTGTTCGCTCCTGCCAGGGCCGGCTCGCGGGTCGGCCCTCGGCCGCCGCGACGGACCTGGCGTGGCAGCTGACCAGATAGGGAAGGAGAGATCTCCGTGACCGCAGCGGACACCGCGGACCTCGTGCTTCGGGTCGTCGTCGGGCTGACGATCGTCGCGCACGGCTACAACCACATTTTCGGGCCGGGGGGGATTCAGGGTACCGCGGGCTGGTTCGCGAGCATGGGGCTCAAGCCAGGCATCATGCATGCCTGGGCGAGCGGCCTGATCGAGCTTGGCGCCGGCGTCGCGCTGGCGGCCGGGCTGTTCACGCCCTTCAGCGCTGGGGCGATCATCGGCATCATGATCGTCGCCGGAATGACGGCGCACCGCAAGAACGGCTTCTTCATCTTCAAGCCGGGCCAGGGCTACGAGTACGTGCTGATGATCGCGGTGGTCTGCCTTGCCATCGCCACCTTCGGCCCGGGGTACGCCTCGCTCGACCACGCGTTCACCATCGACGACAACCTGGACGGCTGGCTCGGCGGCCTGATCGCCCTCGTCCTGGGCGTCGGCGGCTCGGCCGGTCTGTTGCTCACTTTCTGGCGTCCGGAGCCGCCCAAGCCGGCGACTCCGGCCACCCAGGACACGCAGGCCACCCAGGACGCGTAGGCCTACCCGGGAGGCGTGGCGCGCGCGGTCAGCCGCGCCGTCCACTGCCCGGGCGCCCGCGGCGGCCTGGCCCGCGCGGCGTCCGGGCGCCGGGCAGGCGAGGCGCCGGCGGTCACCCGACGGCGCGGAAGGGAGCCGATCCACCGACCTCGGTGGGCGGCTCCCTTCTACGTTTCGCTGGTTCTTTCCGGGGGTGCGGATCCGGCCCGGCTCACCGGGTGCGCGTCGACGACGCGGCCCAGCAGCGAGACCAGAGCGATGCGCTCCTCGCTGGTCAGCGGTCCGAGCAGTTGTTCGTTCATCGCCTCGGCGCGTTCGGCCACCTCGGTGTGCGTCGATTCCCCGCGCACCGTCAGCCGAAGCACGTTACGTCGCCCGTCGTGCGGGTCCCGCACGCGGCGGATCAGGCCGCGCTGGACGAGCCTGGCCACGACGTCGGCGACCGTGGAGCGGTCCAGGCAGGCGCGCTCGCCGAGCGTGCGCTGGTCGATGTCGGGCGAGGCCCGCAGGCTGTTGAGCACGACGAACTGCGGCGGGGTCGTCTCGCCCGAGACCGAGGCCGTCCACAGCTGGTGGATCACCTGCTGAAGACGCCGGGCGAGATGTCCTGGGTTGGCCGACAGGTCCGCTGCGCCGTCGACGGCGGTTTCGGACGGTACCGACACAGTGGTCCGTCCGCCATTCCCTGCCGAATGGTCGGGAAGCATCTGCGTGTTCAGGGTCCGCATCCGTTCACTTCGGGCACCTGCGACGGGACGGCCGGGGGAGCGTCCCGTCATCGGGCGCTTCGCGCCCGACAGCGCGGGGTGGGTGATGCATATGACGGGTGGTCAGTACCGGTTCGGGGTCGCGAGCGAGTTGAGCTGGTACCGGTGCGCGCGCCCGGCGTCCCTTGTTGCGGGCATATGGGCCCGGACTCCCTCCGATGGCGTCCATGTGGGATGAGGGCGATGTGGGATGAGGAGGTGCTTACCGGAAGCTTGCCCGAGTCGGGCCGCTGGTCGGCGGTGCGCGGTCATGATGGGATGAGATCATAATCGTCCGCATCAGGTCGTGCTGTGGTGGAATCGCCGCAGAAGCGGGCCTCGACCGCAGTGGGCATGGCATGTCGGCCGAAAATGTACGTACATTCCGCATTCCACGCCCAAGCGGAGAGGATGCGTCGAATGGGACGCCGCGTGCCAGCCATGTCGGTGTGCCGACAACCACCTGCGATGCCTGACCGTCCTGACCACGGGAACGGCCGGGAACGTGGCCCCTGGCTCTACCGGGCAGTAGAGCTGTCGTCGGTTCTTCGATGCTTTGGCGGCACCCGTCCGGGTAGATGCGGCCCGTGGTCCGACGGTCGATCGGGCCGCGGCAAGGTCCAAGCCGCAGGTGATGGGAGCAGCCGATGGATCGAGGCAGCGCCAAGCACGGCCCGCAGGTCGACGAGGCGATGGCATCCGAGGTGCGCGGCTACCTGCGCGCCCGCCGGGATCCGCGGGCGTCCGAGTGGCGGTCGCCAGAGCCGCCGACGGACGAGGTTCCCGAGACCTTCGATCGCCGAGACGGGATCGGCCGGGGAAGCGCGCCCGCCGGCATGACCCTCACGGACGTCGAGGAACGCTCGGAGCTGGCCCGCTGGCTCGGCCGGGCCGTCTTCCCCGCCCGCCGAGACGACGTGGCCGCTCACCTGCGTGGCCGCCATGCCCCGGACCACGTCATCGACGAGGTGCGGGCGGTGCCAGCGGACACGGAGTTCGGATCGCTCGGCGAGCTCTGGCGCGCGCTGCACGGCGACGAGCACGTCGAGGCCAGGCGCCACTGACCTGGCGACGCCGGCCCGGCCGGGCCCTGGTCTCGGCCGGGCCCGGGCCCGGTCCCGTCCAGGCCCGGTCCCGGCCGAGCCCGGTCTCCTGACAGCCAAGAAGGTCCGAAGGTCCCGGTGTTGACAAAGCGGGCGCAACGCGGGGCATGAGCGCTGCGCCGCTGGGCATGAGCGGACCATGAAGCGACACGCGGGAGTGCGGGACCTCGCCACGGCCGACCGTCGAGGCGTCGGTCGGCTGGTGGCCGTGGGCCTGGCGATCGGGGCCGTCATCCTGGTGCTGTCCGGGCTGGTCGGGGCGCTGGATCTGCTCGCGGTCGGCGCTGTGCTGGGAGTGTGGGCGCTGCTCGTCGCGGCGCGGGTCATCCTGGGCCGTTACGGCGAGGACTGGGCGCTGCCGGCCGAGACGCACGTGCCGGACGGCTGGCAGCGGGTGCTGACCAGGCCCGGCCGCGCGACGGCCGACCGGCCGGCGGGCGCCGGCACCCGGCCCTGGGACCGGGCTCGCCAGTACCTGACCGCGCGCCGCGGCCAGCGCGCCGGCGACGGCAAGGGCCTGCGCTCGCCCGCGTCGCCGTCCGGAGCGATGGGGCCCGGCGCGGTGCGGGCAGACGTGACTCGGCCCGGTGCCGCCCGGCCGCGGCCCGGCGGCGGCCGGGAGGCCCGGGCAGGCCGAGCGGAGGCGACCGTGGGTCCGGCGCCGGCGGGGGCTGGCCGGACCGGCCAGGACCCCGCCCGGTCGCGGCGCCCCTGACGCCGGGCCGGCGGTGGCCTCCCCCGGGCCGGCCGTGGCCTGGGGGAATAGCCCGTCGATCGACCGGGTAGGCCGTCGGCATGGGTGCGACGAGTGAATATGGCCAACAACCGGGCGCGGGCGGTTTGTTTCACACCCTCGCGGCGGGGCTGGACCAGGCAGAGCGGGAGCAGACCCTCAAGCTGATCAGGCAGCGTCTTTACGCCGACCGCGCCGCGGCGGCGGCCGGCCAACGCGAGCGCCAGGTGGACGTGGGCACTCGGACACGGGCGCGCCGCCGCCGGGAGAACCCCGAGGAACCGAAGTGCTGAACGGCGGGCGTCGACCGGGTGCCGAGACAGGCGTTCGCGGCAGAAAGTTTTAACACTTCTTAACGCCCAAACAGCGCATTCCGGCGGCTGTGAGGCCGCTGCGGCCCGGCCCCACGCGGGGTCGACCTCCCGAACCTCTGGGTTCCGGGCCGGTGACCACCAGGAAAACGACGTCGGGGCCTGCGCGTGCCGCTATGCCAAACCCCGGCTCGGCGGACTTATCCGCCAGGCCGGATGCGTATGGAAAATTCAGCGGATGGGTGCCCAGCCGGTCTGGTGGGCGCCAAGGGAGCTGGGCGGACGGTCATAATCGCCCGAGATACCGCCGATCGCGCCGGCGGGTGCGATGTAGGATAGTTCGCCGAACTCGCTGCGCATCGACCGGCGGTAAGGGGCGATGTCGCCGTCGCGGGGCTCGGCCAGGTCGAACGTGTCGCGTTCGCCCAGCGAGACCAACCAACGTCCGGTCTGCGCGAGCGACACCCGCACATGCCAGCTGCCGCCCTCCCGCTCCCGCCGGGCGAGCGCGGCGAGCACGCCGTGGGCGGCGAGGTATCCGGTGGCGTGATCCAGCGCCTGCGCCGGCAGCGGCACCGGCCGGTCGGAGTCGCCGGCGCGGGCGCCCGCCAGGCCGATGCCGGACGCGGTCTGCACGAGGCTGTCGAACCCGCGCAGCCCGCTCCAGGGACCGACGCGGCCGTAGGCGCTGATCGTGGCGCAGACGATCCCCGGCCGGATCCTGGCCAGCGCCTCCGGCCCGAAGCCGAGCCGGTCCAACGCCTTGGGCCGGTACGCCTGGACGACGACGTCCGCCTGCGCGACCAGCTCCCGCATCCGGCGCGCGTCCGCCGCGACCCGCAGGTTCAGGAACGTGCTCCGCTTGCCGAAACCGGTGTCGATCACCAAGGCCCGCGCATCCGGCAGGTGGGCGGCGCCGACGCGCAGCACGTCGGCCCCGAACGACGCCAACACCCGGGTGCACACCGGTCCTGCGATCAGCCTCGTCATGTCGAGGACGCGCAGGCCGGCAGCCGGCCGCCCCGGCGACGGGCGGGCCTGCGCGGACAGCGCCCGCACCGGCATCGACGGCGTGCGGGCGCCCCTGGCCGGACCCATCGCGGTCGGCCCGCCGCGCCCGGGCGCGCCGTCGCCGAGCGGGGTGGTCTCCGCCAGCGGCAGATCGGCCACGGCCCGGCCGGCGGGGTGCGCCCACCAGTCGTGCTCCTCGCGCGCCATCACGGCGCACATCCCCATCGCCTGGAGCTCGGCCTCCAGGTCGGCCGCGTCGTACCGGGCCACCGCCTGGGCGACCGCCGCCGGATCGGCGCGGGCGCGCAGCAGGTCCAGCACCCCGGCGCGCAGATGCGGCAGATTGCAGTGGACCTGGACCCAGCGGCCGTCGCCGGCCCGGTAGTAGCCGGACAGGGCGTCCCACGGGCTCGGCGCGGGCCGGCCGCCGATCCGCAGCAGCCGCTCGCTGCGGAACGCTGCCGCGGCGTGCCGGGTGTCGACGCTGACCGGCAGGACGTCCGCGCCGGACCGGGCGGCCCACAGCTGCGCGGCGCCGTGCGCGGCGGCGGCGACGGCGATCGTCGCGGCGGCGGTCACCCGGTAGAGGCTCGGCAGGACGTCGACCGGCCCGGTGATCACGAGGCGCGCGGCCGCGCGTGGGTCGCCCACGACGTGCGCGAACTCGGTGATGATCCCGGCGGTCTCTCTGATCGTGTCGGGATCCTCCGGCGCGTCGACCGCTCCGGCGACGGCTGCCGGGGCCGCGACGGGTTCCGGGGCCGCGACAGGTTCCGGGGCCGCGACGGCTGCCGGGGCTTCGGCCGCCGCACCGGCCGCGGCGACGGCGGCGGCGACGGCGGTCACCGCGGCGGCGGGGGCGGCGTCCGGCGCGATCGCGACCGCGGCGTCCGGCGTCCCGAGGTCGTCCCCTACTGCCGGAGCTTCGCCGTCGAGGTCGACGGTCGGGCTGCCGTCGTCGTCCTCGTCGTCCTCGTCGCCTTTGTCGTCCTCGTCGTCAGGCAGGTCGGTGACGGCGTCCCGGCCCGGATCGGCGACGCTCCGGCCGTCGCTGCCGTCGCTGCCGTCGCTGCCGTCGCTGCCGTCGCCCGGAGGCTGGCCGTCGGCGTCGATCGCCGGACCCATCAGCGCGGCGACGTCGGCGGGAGCCTTCTCCCGCGTCGCCGTCGCGACGGCGGTCGGGTCCGGAAGCTCATCCAGCTGGTCCGCCATCTCCCCATCCGCCTCAGCACCCGTTCGGATCACCGTCGTCCGCCCTGCGCCGATATCCGACAGTGGGCGATTCGCAACGCACAGCATCACCCTAGTTGCGGCGGGATCCGGCACAACAGTCCAACCAGGACCATCATGACGAGAGCGGGCTCGTTCGTGGCAGGTGGGGAGACTGCTCGGCTCAATTCGGCGATATCGCGGCCCGAGCGCCGGGCGTGCGGGACCTTGGAGGGGGCAGGACCGCACCGGCCGGTCGAGCACGTCGGCCGAGGATTCTCGGCGGCGGCGGGACGAGCGGCCGCGGTGCGCGCGGAGGGAGGGCGCATGGCCAGGCGGACCTCGTTGTACGACCTTCTCGGCGTGTCCTCGTCGGCGACGGCTGAGGAGATCAGAACGGCCTACCGACGGGCCGCCCGCGTGCTGCATCCGGATGCCGGCGGCTCCGCGGTCGAGTTCGAGCGGCTCACGCTCGCCTACCACATCCTCGCCGACCGGGGCCGGCGCTCGGATTACGACAACTACGTGGCCGGCCACAGCGCCGCCGGGACCGGGCCGATGCCGGTCTGGGGCTACCCACCGAGTCAGGCCTCCGGGCCCGGCCAGCCCGGCGACGCCGCGTCGACCGGTTCGGCGGCCAGGCGGGACGGCGCCGGCCGACACCGATCGCCTGCGGACCCTGGCGGCTCCGCGGAGAGGTTTCCCGGGGTGAGCAGCGGCGCGCGTCGGGTCTACCTGGCGATGATGGGCGTCGCCCTCATGCTGTTCATCCTGGCCGGCACGGTGGTACGCCCCGTCTCGGTGGCGGCGGCGGTCGCGATGGCGCTGGTCGCGATGGTGATCCCGCCGGTCGCCGCGATCGTCGTGAACCGACCGCGCATCGGCGGCGGCCCCGGCACCGGCGAGCCGGGACCGCCCGGCGGCCACTGAGTCGCCGGTGGTGGCCCAGGCGTCCGGCGGTCTCGGCCCGCCACGGGTGACGGGCGGACGCTTCGTCGTCCAGAAGGGTGGGCTTCGGCCCGCGCCCGGGCCGCGCGCTTCCTATCCTCTGGCTATGCCGAGATACGACTACCGCTGCCGCGAGTGTGACGCCTCCTTCGAGGTGCGCCGCGGCATCCATGACGACGCCCCGGCCTCGTCGGTGCCCTGTCCCGCCGGCCACACGGAGACGTCCCGGGTGTTCTCGGCGGTGGCGGTCGCGCGCGGCGCGGGCACTGGCGCCGGCTCGATGCCGGCGTCCGTCCCCGCGGGCGGCGGCGGTTGCTGCGGCGGGGGCTGCGGCTGCCACTGACCCGGTTGAGGGTCCGGTGTGCTGACGGCTCCGGGCACGCCGGCCCGCGAAACGCCCCGGTCGCGGCCGAGATCGGGTGCCGGGCCGGCTCAAGTGGTGAGAAGGCCTAGGTGTGGTCGGTGTTGCCGGGCTGGTGCCGCTGGGCGGCTTGATGAACGGACGCGTTGCCAAAGCGCCCGGTTTGTGTCCTACATGTAACAACACCTCAACGGACCTACCGGCCCGGTCGCCGGAGGGCTACGTTTCCGCCAACTCGGCGGGGTCGTACCCGGGAGCGCCGGAAGTCACCTTCGGTGCTCTGGTGGTATACGTCGGGTCACACGACCCGAAGCGGCTCCGATCACATGACCGGTGCCCGCGCCCCGCGGTCGTCGACGGTGCGCCGGAGTCCTCCGGCGGATTGCGCGGCACGCCGCTCGGGGCGTACCTGGCGGGGATCGTCCGGCACACGTAGGAGGAAGTTGATGGCAAGACGCAGGCTGCTGGGCGCGCTTGCGCTCGCGACGGCGGTCACGCTCACCGCCGCCGCCTGTGGCAGCGATGACGGAAACTCGTCCGACGGCGGTAGCGGCAAGCCGACCTACACCATCGGCTTCCAGGGCCCGCTGTCCGGTGACAACCAGCAGCTCGGTATCAACGGGCTCGACGGCCTGAAGGTCGCGGTCGACGAGGCGAACAAGAAGGGCGACCTTCCGTTCGACCTCAAACTGGTCGAGTCGGACGACGTCGGCAGCCCCGACCAGGCCCCGGCCGCCGCGCAGAAGCTCGTCGACAACAAGGACGTCATCGCGGTCGTCGGCCCGATGTTCTCCGGCGCCACCAAGGCCAGCGAGCAGTTCTTCAGCGACGCGAACCTGCTGTCGGTGAGCCCGTCGGCCACCAACCCGCAGCTGACCTCGCTCGGCTTCACGACGTTCTACCGGGTCATCCCGACCGACGACGTGCAGGGCAAGGCCGCCGCCGACTACATCTCCAAGGCCCTCAAGCCGGCCAAGGTGTTCTCGGTCGACGACGCCAGCGAGTACGGCACCGGTCTTTCCAAGGTGATCGAGGCGGAGCTCAAGGCGAACGGCACCGCTCTCGTCCACGACAGCGTGAACCCGACCAAGGACTACACGTCCGAGGCCACCAAGATCGTCGGCGAGAAGCCGGACGTGGTCTACTACTCCGGCTACTACGCGGAGTTCTCGCTGTTCACCAAGGCGCTGAAGGACAAGGGCTACACCGGCAAGATCCTCTCCGGTGACGGCTCGCTCGACCCCGAGTTCATCAAGCAGGCCGGCGCCGCCGCGGCCGAGGGCGCCCTGATCAGCTGCCCGTGCCTCTGGGCCCAGGCCGACCCGAACGCGGCCAGCTTCGTCAGCGCCTACAAGGCCCTGAACAACCAGGACCCGGGCACCTACTCGGCCGAGGCCTACGACGCCGGTAACTCGATCATCTCGGTGCTCAAGCAGCTGGGCCCGGGCGCCGACCGCGCCAAGGTCGCCGAGGCGTTCAAGACCCTGGACCTCAAGGGCCTGACCAAGCAGATCAAGTTCACCGACAAGGGTGAGGTCACCGACCAGGCCGTCTTCATCTACACCGTGAAGAGCGGCGCGATCAGCCTGGTCGGCCCGGTCTCGAAGCTGGTCCCGACCAGCTGACGTCCGGTTGCGGTACGCGCGTTCCCGCGCGCCGATGGCGCGCGGGAACGTCGGCACCCGCCCTGGGGAGGTGGGTGCACAGCAGGCAAGGGTGGTAACGGCCGGGCGGCGGACGCACGCGTCCGCCGCCCGTTCCGGTCTTCGCGGGGGCGGACGTCTGACTTCCGCCGCGCTCGCTATCGACAAGGCGGATGCATGGGCTTCGTCCACCAGTTTTGGCAGCTGACCATCGACGGGCTGATGTCCGGCTCGTTGTACGCCGTGATCGCGCTGGGCTACACGCTGGTTTACGGCGTCCTGCAGCTGATCAACTTCGCGCACAGCGAGGTGTTCATGCTGGGCGCCTTCGGCGGCCTGTTCGCCGCCCGCGGGCTGGTCAACGACTTCAGCGCGACCCCGCACGGCCTGGCCTCGGTCGGGATCGTCCTGGTCGGTCTCGCCGTCGGGTCGCTCTGCGGCGCCGCCGCCGCGTTCACCCTGGAGCGCGTCGCCTACCGGCCGCTGCGGAAGCGCAACGCACCTCGGCTGGCCTACCTGATCAGCGCCATCGGCGCCTCGCTGTTCGCCGTGAACATGGCCGGCAAGCTGTGGGAGCGCCAGAACGTCACGATGGAGCTGCCCTTCACCAACGGCACCGTCTTCCATGTGTTCGGCGCCGTGGTGAACACGAAGACGCTGGTGATCATCCTGGTCGCGGCGCTGATGCTGGTCCTGCTCGACACGCTCGTCACCCGCACCCGCCTCGGCCAGAGCATCCGCGCCGTCGCCCAGGACGCCGACACGGCCATCCTGATGGGCGTCAACGTCGAGCGGGTGATCGTGCTGACGTTCATCATCGGCGGCCTGCTCGCCGGCGCGGGCGGCTTCCTCTACGCGATGACCTTCAGCGCCTCGAACAACATGGGCTTCATCCCGGGCGTCAAGGCGTTCACCGCCGCCGTCCTCGGTGGCATCGGCAACGTCCGCGGCGCCATGCTCGGCGGCATCGTCCTCGGCCTGGTCGAGAGCTACGGCGGCTACGTCTTCCAGGCGTCCTACAAGGACGTCATCGCCTTCCTCGTCCTGGTGCTGATCCTCATGGTCAAGCCCACGGGCCTGCTCGGCGAGCGGCTGGGGAGGGCGGCATGAGCACGACCGCGACGTCCGAGACCTCATCCGTCGTCCCGGATCCGGGTGGTCCGGCGCCCGGAGCTCAGGCGGGTCTCGGTCAGGTGGTGACGGGCGCGCTCGTCAGCGTCGCCAGCGCGCGCCGGCTGGGTGCCTGCGTCCTGTTCGGCCTCACGCTCGCGGTCATGACCGGCCCCAACGGCAAGGCGGCCGAGCCGTTCGGCGCGATCCGGCACGCGATCGTCGACGCCCGGATCGTCTACTTTCTGATCATCGCCCTGGTGCTGTGGCTGCTCATCTCGCTCTGGCCGCTGGCCCACGCGCTGGTGTCGATCGTGACCAGGGCGGTCCGTGGACCCGTCACCTCGGTGACCGAGCAGAAGTACGCGCCGATCGGGCTGAACGTCGTCCTGCTGATCGTCGCGATCTTCGTGCCGTACTTCTTCTCCAACGCGTCGGTGACGTGGATGGTCGACGGCATCGGGATCTACGCGCTGCTGGCACTCGGCCTGAACGTCGTCATCGGCTACGCCGGCATGCTCGACCTGGGCTACATCGCCTTCTTCGCGATCGGCGCCTACGCGACGGCCTACTTCGCGTCCGACAAGGCGCTGCCGGTGCACGGGCCGTTCATCCTCAACCCGTTCTTCGTGTTTCCGATCGCGTTCGTGCTGGCGGCGGTCGCCGGCATCGTCCTCGGCGCCCCGACGCTGCGGCTGCGCGGCGACTACCTGGCGATCGTCACCCTCGGTTTCGGCGAGATCATCCAGCTGATCGCGAACAACTCGCACTGGACGAACGGCCCGCGCGGCGCCTTTGGCGTTCCGCACCTGTCCATCCACCTGCTCGGGATCAACTACAGCTGGAAGCTCGATCCGAAGCCGTACTACTACCTGCTGCTGGCCATCATCGTGCTGGTGATGATCGCCTTCGGGCGGCTGGAACGGTCCCGGATCGGCCGGGCCTGGGCGGCGATCCGGGAGGACGAGATCGCGGCCGAGGCGACCGGCGTGCCGACGCTGCGCCTCAAGCTGCTCGCGTTCGCGATCGGTGCCTCGGTCTCCGGCTTCGCCGGCGTGCTGTTCGCGTCGAAGCAGTTCTTCAACCCGCAGATCTTCAGCCTGCAGGCGTCGTTCCTGGTTGTCACCATCGTCATCTTCGGTGGCATGGGCAACCGGCTCGGCGTCGTCGTCGGGTCCGTCATCCTGCAGGGTCTCGCCTTCTACCTGCGGGACCGGGTGCCGGCCACCGACCGCTACATCTACTTCGGCGCCGTCGTGATCGGAATGATGATCTTCCGGCCGCAGGGCGTGATCCCGTCGCGGCGCCGGAAACGGGAGATCAACCTGGCCGAGCACGGCGTCGGTCACGCCGACTCGCTCGGCGCGAGCACGCGGGAGGCGGGCCGATGAGCAAGCACCGCGTCGACGGCCCGGAAGGCGCCGTTCTCGCGCCGAACGGCTCGGGCGCCACCGTCGACGCGCCTCAGCCCGGCGACGGCGCGGACCTCGTCGTCGACGCCCGCGACCTGACGCTGCGGTTCGGCGGCGTGACCAGCCTCAACGGGGTCTCGCTGCGTCAGTGCCGCGGCGAGATCCTCGCGGTCATCGGCCCGAACGGCGCCGGCAAGACCTCGCTGTTCAACTGCCTGACCGGCGCCTACAAGCCGCAGGAAGGCGTCGTCATGTTCACGCCGACGCCCGAGAAGTCGTACTCGATCGTCGGGAAGACCCCGCACTCGATCACCAAGCTCGGCGTGGCCCGGACGTTCCAGAACATCCGGCTGTTCCCCGCCCTGTCCGCGCTGGAGAACGTCCAGATCGGCGTCGAGATGCGGCAGCGCTACGGCTCCGTCGGCGCGATCCTCGGCACGCCGCGGATGCGGCGCGAGGAGCGGTCCGGCGTGCAGAAGTCGCTCGAGCTGCTCGACCTCGTCGGGCTCGGTCACCGCGTGCACGAGCTGTCCGCCTCGCTGCCGTACGGCGAGCAGCGTCGCCTCGAGATCGCCCGCGCCCTCGGGACCGGCCCGAAGCTGCTGCTGCTCGACGAACCGGCCGCCGGCACCAACCCGTCCGAGAAGCTCGAGCTGGCCGAGTTGATCCGGACGATTGCCCGCACCGGCGTCTCGGTGCTGCTGATCGAGCACGACATGCGGTTGGTCATGTCGGTCGCGGCGAGCGTCACCGTGCTGAACTTCGGACAGGTCATCGCGTACGGCACGCCCGCCGAGGTGCAGCGCAATCCGGCGGTCATCGAGGCATACCTCGGCGCCCAGGAGGACGACTCCGCCGAACCGGACGGCCGGCCCGCGGACGACGGCTCGCGGCCCGGCGGCACCGGGAAGGAGCTGCAGTGAGACTCCGCGCGCTCGGGCGGAGCGACCAGGGCTGCCGGGGATCCGGGACGACGAGGGAAAAGGTTCGCTGATGCTGCTGGAGCTCGTCGACGTCGAGGTCGCGTACGGCGCCGTCACGGCGCTGCGCGGCGCGCGGCTGACGGTCGACGCCGGGGAGATCGTCACCCTGCTCGGGGCGAACGGCGCCGGCAAGACGACGACGCTGCGCACGATCTCCGGCCTGCTGCGACCGCGGGCCGGCCAGGTGCTGCTCGACGGGGAGCCGCTCTCGAAGATCCCCGCGCACCAGCTCGTCCGCCGCGGTGTCGCGCACTCGCCCGAGGGCCGGCGGATCTTCCCGTCGATGTCCGTCCGCGAGAACCTGCTCATGGGCGCCTTCCACGACCGCAAGCACGTGGCGAAGGACCTGGAGCGCGTCTTCGGCCTGTTCCCGCGGCTGCAGGAGCGGATCTCCCAGGCGGGCGGCACGCTGTCCGGCGGCGAGCAGCAGATGCTGGCGATCGGCCGGGCGCTGATGAGCCGCCCGCGGCTGCTGCTCCTCGACGAACCGTCGATGGGGCTCGCTCCGCTGGTGGTGCAGACCATCTTCGAGGTGATCGCGCAGATCAACGCCGACGGGGTCGCGGTGCTGCTGGTCGAGCAGAACGCCGCCCAGGCGCTGAAGATCGCCCATCGTGGCTACGTCCTGGAAACCGGCCAGGTCGTGCTCGACGGCCCCGCGGCCGACCTGCTCGCCGACGACCGGGTCCGCCAGGCGTACCTCGGCGAGGACGTCGCCGCGCCCGACCAGCAGGTTCCGCAGCAGCTGGCCAAGTAGCACCCGGCGCCCGGCGGGCGTCAGGACCGCGACCAGGGGTGGTCCAGCGGCCGGCAACCGTCCAGCTCGGCGGGCAGCTTCAGCGTCGCGAGGTCGGCGGGTCGGTGGCTGCTGTTCCGGTGGTCGCGGGAGTGGTATCCGGCGACCCAGGAATGACTTCGGCTGATGTCGTTGATGGGCTTCCAGTCGCCGCCGTCGCGGGAGTCGACGCCGAAGCGCCGGACACCCGCTACGACCAGCAGGACCGCCAGGACGATGAGGGCTGCGATGACCATGTCCATGAGAGTGCGGCCGGTTCGTTATCGCGGTCCATCTAATTTTTGTGGTCGAGACCGTTAAGCTGTTCTACGTGATCGACGTGCGACGCCTCCGTCTGCTCCGCGAGCTCGACAACCGGGGCACCGTCGCGGCCACCGCCGCGGCGCTGCACCTGACTCCGTCCGCCGTCAGTCAGCAGCTCGCGGCCCTGGCCAGAGAGGCCGGCGTGCCGCTGCTCGACCCGGTCGGCCGGCGGGTGCGGCTCACCGCTGCGGCCAAGGTGCTGCTCCGGCACGCCGACGAGATCTTCGCGCAGCTGGAGCGGGCCGAGGCCGCGCTCGCCGCGTTCGAGGAGGGCCGTGTCGGCGAGGTGACGATCGCGGCGTTCTCCACGGCGATCACCGGCATCGTCGCGCCGGCGCTCCAGGAGCTGCGGGTGACGCATCCCGGCCTGCGCATCACCGTCGTCGACGTCGGCCCGCCGGACTGCTACGACATGCTGATCAGCGGCGAGCTTGATCTCGCGTTCGACTTCGTCGCGACCATGCCCCACGACGGGCGCTTCGAGATGGTCAAGATGCTCGACGACCTGTTCGACGTCGCGCTGCCCTGGGACCATCCACTCGCCTGCACCGAGCAGGTGAATCTCGCCCAGCTCGCCGACGAGGACTTCATCGCGAGCCGGCCCGGGACGGCCTGCCTGGAGATGGTGCGGGCCGCCTGCGCGGCGAACGGCTTCGCGCCCCGGATCCGGCACCGGACCGACGAGTTCGTCGCGGTCCTGGGCCTGATCGCGGCCGGCTGCGGCGTCGGGCTCATTCCCCGGCTGGCCGGCCTCACGTCGACAGATCGAGTGGTGCTGCGGCCGCTGGTCAACGCGCCGGCCCGCCGGCTGTCGGTGTCGCTGCGTCGAGGCTCCGCCAGCGCGCCGCATCTCGCGGCCGTGCTCGACGCGCTCGCCGCCGCGGCCGGGTCCGCGGCGACCGAGCCGATGCCGGTGCCAGCGGCGCGCGGCGGTGCGGCGTCCGTCGCCGTGCGGGCGCAGCCGCCCGCCGCGGCGCGTGGTTGGGAGGCCGTGTCGGTCCCGGCGTCGGTCCCGGCGTAGCCCCCCGCGACCACCGCCGGCCAACGGATGGCTGACGGATGGCCAGGGCACGCGAAGCTCGCGGCGAGGCTGGCGCCATCGGGCCTGGGTCCTGATAAACCGGCTCTGTAGTGCCGACGAGTATTCGGGATCAAGGAGCAGGGACGGTCATGCATCCGACGGTGGAGCGTTTTCAGGAGCGCCTGCGGGAGCTGGGCGGCACCGGCCCGGCGCGGGAGCTGCCGAACAGCTCGCACACCGCGAGCGAGGCCGCGGACGCGCTCGGCGTCTCCGTCGGCCAGATCGTGAAGAGCCTCGTCTTCATGGCCGGCGAAAGCCCGATCGTGGTGCTGGCGTCCGGTGAGAACCAGGTCGACACGGAGAAGGTCGCGCTGCTGCTGGGCACCCCGGTCGGACGCGCCGGGGCGAAGACCGTCCGCGAGGCCACCGGCTACGCGATCGGCGGGGTGCCACCGGTCGGGCACGCCACCGCCATGCGCATTCTCGTCGACCGCGACCTGCTCGCCCACGCCGAGCTGTGGGCCGCCGCCGGCACGCCCAACGCGGTCTTCCAGACCGACCCCGACGAGCTCATCGCCATCACCCACGGCGAATGGGTCGACATCCGCCAGGAGTTCCCGTAGTCGGCCGGCGGGGCAGGCGGTGTCCGTCTACGGACAAAGCCCGCCGGGGTGACGATGGTCACGATAGCCTGCGGCGGACCGCTCAACCCGAAAGTTTGAGGCCGGTGAGTGCGCAGTGCGAGTGGGCCGGGAAACTCCCCGAAAGACGACCGACCGGTCGCCGCACGGCGCGGCGACCGCTCGCGTCGGCGGCCAGCTCCCGACCGGCTGGACGCGGGGCCGCAGCTACAGCCTGGCCAGCGAGCTGGATCTCGACGTCGCGGCCTGGGAGGCCGACGACTGGGCGGCCGACGACTGGAGCGCCTGATCCTCAACCGCCTGACGCCTGACGCCTGACGCCAGGCGCCAGGCGCCTGACCCGAAGCGCTCGCCCGACCCTGCCGGCCAGACCCGGGAGACCTCGCTACGGCTGGACGGGCCCGAGGACGTGGTCCAGGTAGTCGTTGGTGAACACGCCGCGCGGGTCGGACGCGGCCCGGACGGCGAGGAACTGGTCGAACTTCGGGTAGCGGCGGCGTAGCGACTCCGCGTCCTGGCTGTGCAGCTTTCCCCAGTGCGGCCGGCCGCCGGCCGCCGTCATGATCCCTTCAACGAGGGCGAAGTACTCCTCGTGCGGCGTGCGGTGGTCGACGTGGACCGCGACATACCCGGTGTCGCGTCCGTGCGCGGTCGACAGCCAGATCTCGTCGGCTGCCGCGACCCGAACCTCCATCGGGAAGGAAATCCGCAGCCCGGATTTCTCCACCGCGTTCGTCAGCTCACGGACTACCTCAACGAGGGCCGCGCGCGGAACGGCGTACTCCATCTCCTTGAAACGCACTCGACGCTCCGACGCGAAGACCTTGTACGACACGTCGGTGAAGGAGCGGGAGCCGAGCGCGCGGGCGCTGACCTGTGCGGCCGGCGCGATCGTGCGCGGCAGCCGACGCCCGGTGGCGACGACCAGACCGAACACCCGGTTCGACAGGAACTCGTCGTTGAACCAGCCCCGCATCCGCGGCGGCGGAGTCAGCCCGTCGGAAAGCGGAACGCGGCTGTTGCTTTTCGTCAGCACCCGGTCGGTGTGCGGGAACCAGTAGAACTCGGCATGGTCCGCGCCGCCCACGAACTCGTCGAACCCGTCGAGCAGGTCGCCGAGCCGGGCCGAGCCCTCCTGCGCCCGCAGCGCGAACAGCGGCACCGCCTGCAGCGTCACCGACGTCACCACCCCCACCGCGCCCAGGCCCACCCGGGCGGCGGCGAACAGGTCGGAGTGCTCGTAGGCGGAACAGAGCACGATCGTGCCGTCGCCGCGGACGAGCTCGAACGCGCGCACCTGCGTCGCCAGGCCACCGAACCTGGCGCCGGTGCCGTGCGTGCCCGTCGCGAGCGCCCCGGCGATCGTCTGCTGCTCGATGTCGCCCAGGTTGGTCAGTGCGAGCCCCGCCTCGGCGAGCAGCCGGTTGAGGCGGCGCAGCGTCATCCCCGCGCCCACGGTCACCAGCCCGCTGCCCGCGTCCAGCGCGAGCAGGTCGGCGCACCGGTCCAGGACGAGCTGGGTGGTCCGCTCGTCCGGCCGGCCGACCGCGGTGAACGAGTGCCCCGTCCCGATCGGCCGCACCCGGGTGCCGTCGTCGAGGGCCTTGCGCACCAGCGCGGCCACCTCGTCGGCATCCGTCGGGTGCGCCACCGCGAGCGGTGTCGCCACCTGGTTGCCTGCCCAGTTCGACCACGACGCGGGCGCGTCGGACCGCGAACGCCGCCAGCCGACGCTAGAGCCCACGGACCACCTCCGAATGTCCGCACCCAGCTTCCCCGTACCGCGTGCGCCATGCGACGCGGGGGTGGATGTGCGCGACCAACTGGCCGCCCTTGGCCGAATGTGGGGTGATCCGGCTCCTGACGGGCAGGTATGGCGAACGCGCCCGACAGGCGACACGATGGGACTGTGGTAGCGCTGGCGAACCTGGTAGGAGTCTTCACCCGACCGGCCGTGCACGCACAGTCCGACGACGCAGACCCGCGTCCGGGGCAGCCCGCGCCCGACTGGGACCGGCTCTCGGCAGCCACGGCCGCACTCGACCCGCCCCTCGCCGTCGTCGACCTGCCGGCGCTGCGGGCGAACGCGGCCGACCTCGTCCGCCGCGCCGACGGCAAACCGATCCGGGTGGCCAGCAAGTCCGTGCGATGTCGGGCCCTGCTGCGCACCGTCCTCGCGATGGACGGATTCGCCGGCATCCTCGCCTACACGCTGCCCGAGGCGATCTGGCTCGCCGAGGACTTCCCCGACGTCGTCGTCGGCTACCCCACGGCCGACCGCGCCGCGCTGCGCACCCTCGCCGACCATCCGGTCGCCGCCCGCCGGGTGACGCTGATGGTCGACTCGGTCGAACACCTCGACTTCATCGACGACGCCGTCGGCGCGACCCGGCCACCGCTGCGGGTCTGCCTGGACCTGGACGCGTCCCTGCGCCTCGCCGCCGGCCGGGTGCACCTCGGCGTGCGCCGCTCCCCGGTGCACACCGCCGACCAGGCCGGCGAGCTTGCCGCCGCCATCGCCGCCCGGCGGGGATTCGCGCTCGTCGGCCTGATGGCATACGAGGCGCAGATCGCCGGCATCGGCGACGCCCCGCCCCCGGCCTCGCCGCCGGCCGAGCCCGTCGACTCCACGTCCGCCGACGCCGGCTCGGACCCCGGCTCGCGCACCGATCCGGCGGGTCCCGGCTCGCCGCTCGCGCCGGTACGGCGGGCGGCGGCCTCGGCCCGGTTCGAGGTTGTCCGGCGGATGCAGGCCCGCTCGGCGGCGGAGCTGGCCGAGCGGCGCGCCGCAGTCGTCGCCGCCGTCCGGGCGGTCGCGCCGGCGCTGGAGTTCGTCAACGGCGGCGGCACCGGAAGCGTGCACCTGACGACCGCCGAGCCGGCCGTCACCGAGATCGCCGCCGGCTCGGGGCTCTACGGACCGACGCTCTTCGACGGCTACCGGGCCTTCACGCCAGCCCCGGCGGCGCTGTTCGCGCTGCCGGTGGTGCGCCGCCCCGCGCCCGGGATCGTCACCGTTGCCGGCGGCGGCTGGATCGCCTCCGGGCCGCCGGGCCAGAACCGTGTTCCCAGCCCTGTCCACCCGGCCGGCCTGCGGCTGATCGGCACCGAGGGCGCCGGGGAGGTGCAGACCCCGCTGCGCGGCCCGGCCGCCGACACGCTCCGGATCGGCGACCGGGTGTGGTTCCGGCACGCCAAGGCAGGCGAGCTGTGTGAGCACGTCAACGCGCTGCACCTCGTCGACGCCGACGGCTCCGTCCGGGCCGTCCCGACCTACCGCGGCGACGGCCGTGCCTTCTGAGGCTGACCGCGAGTGGCGGGCCGTGCGTGGCACGCCGCGACTGCCGCCGATCAGCCGCGTCGTGGTGGCGGCGAGAATGAAGCATGCTCAGCCACAGCGATGTTGAAGGCATCTCGTCGAGGGCGGCGCGTGATGGGCAGCATGGGGCTGCCGCCGCGCGTTTCGAGGAACTGGCCGGCCAGCCTGACCGCCACGGCGGAGAGGTCAACCGGGCGATGCTCCTCGTCGAGGCCGGCGGCCAGCACGGGCTGGCGGAGGACTGGGAAGCCGCGATCCGCTGCTACCAGGAGGCGATCGCCGCCGGCCCCGGCGACGACGAACTTGATCCTCGAGTGTGGCTGCACGATGCGCTTCTGCGCTGCGGCCGGGTGGCGGACGCCGCCGCTCTGCTGCGGGAGCTCAAGGCCAGCCGCAGCAAGGACCCGGACCTCTACGGCGCGGTCGCCGACTCGCTGGCCGCCGCCGGGCAGCTCACCGAGGCGCACACCTGGTTCACGATGGGTTACCACCGCTGCGAGAACGCCGACGTCCCCGAGTTCATGCTCGACCTGCTCCTGGTCGGCCGTCGCCGTGTCCGCGCCGAGCTCGGCTACCCCCTCGACGACCTCGACGAGCTCGCCGACGACTACCTGGCCGCCGTCGAGGACTGACGTCGGCACCCAGGCCACGCCGGTCACATCCGGTGGCCGCGCGTGTACGGCTGAGCGGGCGGCTGGCGGACGGAGGTAGCTGGCCGGGGCGATCCTCTGGCCCACGCCGGCGCCGTCCTTTGTGCCACGGTCCCCGGGGCGTCCCGCCAACCTCGAAGTGTGTCTGGCGGGTGAGCCTATAGGCACCCTCAAGTCACACACCTCGACGATGCCTCGATCAGGTGTGTCGGCTGAGTGAGCCTCTAGGCTCACTCAGCCGACACAGAACGGGCTCGCGGCGGTGGCCGCGTCAGACCGGTTCGGGGAGGACGTCCTGCTCGGTGCGGGGCGGGGGGACCTCGGCTCGTTCGGCGCCGGCGCCGGTCAGCGAGCGGACCTCCATCTCGGCGTACTTCGCCTCGTCGACCCGTTCCCGGCTGGTGACCGTGCCGAGCCAGCCGAGGAAGAAGGCGAGTGGGATCGTGACGATGCCGGGGTTGTCCAGCGGGAACCAGTGGAAGTCGACGGACGAGTCCTTGATGACGGACGCGCTGTCGGCCTTCCCGGAGACGACGGGCGAGAAGACGATCAGGACGATCGCGGAGATCAGCCCGCCGTAGATGCTCCACAGCGCGCCGCGGGTGTTGAAACGCTTCCAGAACAGCGAGTAGAGGATCGTCGGCAGGTTCGCCGAGGCGGTGACGGCGAAGGCGAGCGCCACCAGGAAGGCGACGTTCTGGTCCTTGGCGAGAATCCCGCCGACGATCGCCACCAGGCCGATGACGATCGCGGTGATCCGAGCTACCCGGACCTCCTGATCGGGCGCGGCCGTGCCCTTCTTCAGCACGCTGTTGTAGACGTCGTGCACGAAGAACGCACTCGCGGTGATGGTGAGGCCGGCGACGACGGCGAGAATCGTGGCGAACGCCACCGCGGCGATGATGCCGAGCAGCAGCGTGCCGCCCAGCTCGAAGGCCAGCAGCGGGGCCGCCGAGTTCACCTTGCCGGGCGCCGCGTTGATCTTGTCCGCGCCGACCAGATACATCGCGCCGTAGCCGAGCACCAGGGTGAACAGGTAGAAGCAGCCGATGATCCCGATCGCCCAGGCCACGCTGCGGCGGGCCTGCAGCGCGTTCGGCACCGTGTAGAACCGCATCAGGACATGCGGCAGCCCGGCCGTCCCGAGGACGAGCGCCATCGCGAGGGAGACGAAGTCGATCTTCGTCGTGGTGGTGGCGCCGTACTTCACGCCCGGGTCGAGCACGGCGTCCCCCTTGGGGCTGGCCGCGGCCGCGTCGCCGAGAACCGACGACAGGTTGAAGCCCGCCTTCCCGAGCACCCAGAACGTCATCAGCGCTGCCCCGATCACGAGCAGGACGGCCTTGATGATCTGCACCCAGGTGGTGCCCTTCATGCCGCCGACCAGCACGTACACGATCATCAGCACGCCGACGACGGCGATCGTCAGGTTCTGCCAGGCGGTGCCCTTCACCCCGAGCAGCAGATTCACCAGTCCGCCCGCGCCGGTCATCTGGGCGAGCAGGTAGAACAGGCTGACCGTGAGCGTGGAGATGGCCGCCGCGGTGCGCACCGGGCCCTGGCGCAGCCGGAAGCTCAGCACGTCGGCCATCGTGTAGCGGCCGGTGTTGCGCAGCAGCTCCGCGACCAGCAGCAGCGCCACCAGCCAGGCGACGAGGAACCCGATCGAGTAGAGGAAACCGTCGTAGCCCTGCAGCGCGATCGCGCCGGCGATGCCGAGGAACGACGCGGCCGACAGGTAGTCGCCGGAGATCGCGATGCCGTTCTGCCGGCCGGAGAACGCCCGACCGCCCGCGTAGAACTCGGTGGCGGTGCGGTTGTTCCGGGAGAACCGGATGACGATCGCGAGGGTGACGACGACGAACAGAGCGAAGATCGAGATGTTGACGGCCGGCCGGCCGACCGTGTCCGCGGCGAGCACCGTGCCCGAGTCCAGTGTCGATGTCATCGAGTCTCACCGCCGACCGGCGTTCCCTCGCCCTGCGTCCCCTCGAAGCGGGCGCGCAGCGCGGACGCCGCCGGGTCCAGCCGGCGGTCGGCCCAGCGGACGTAGACCGCGGTGATGACGAACGTCGACAGGAACTGGCCGAGCCCGAACAGCAGACCCACGTTGATGTTTCCGCCCACCTTGTGGGACATGAAGCCGTGCGCGAACGCGGCCAGCAGGACGTAGGCGAAGTACCAGGCCAGGAACAGCGCGGTCATGGGGAACACGAAACGCCGGAAGCCGCGGCGCAGCTCGCCGAACTCGGCGCTTCGTCGGAGGTCCAGATAGCTTTCCGTACCGCCCGCGGGCACGCCCGGGGGGGCCTCGCCGGAGGATGACTGGATGGTGCTCACGCGGCTGCCTCCACTCCGCTGAAGACCACCGGCCGCGGCCGCGTCTCGCGATCGCGCGGCCCTGGCCCCGTGTGGCCCGGACGTCGGGGAACGTCCGGTGATCGATGTGACGGCCGTCACCGTAGGGGCCGGGCTGGGCGCGCGGGGAGCCCGCCACGCGTGCCTTGCTGTCGGCGGCGCGAACCCGGCGCCCGGCGGGCCGGCGCGCCACGCCGAGCGGTCGGTTCCGCGCGACGAACGGGCCGCGGCGTATCCGCGGACGGCGCCCTGGGCGATACGCGCCCCAGGACACAGCCCGTCCTAGGCCTCGGCGGGTACGTCGGCCGGGGGCGTGGCCCGGGCGGCGCGGACCGCCTCGGGAACGTGTAGACGGGTCAGCACCCGGCCGGCGCCGGCCGGGACCGTCGCCGGGGTGCGCAGCGAGACCAGCAGCATCACCGCGAACGACAGCGGCACCGTCCACGCGGCCGGCTGGGCCAGCAGCGCGCCCGCGAGCCCCGCCGGCACCCAGCCGAGCATGGTCACCACCGCGGCGGTCGTCGCGGTCAGCCCGCCGACCGCGAGCCCGGCCAGCGCCCCGGCGACGCTCAGCCGGCGCCACCAGATGCCCAGCACCAGCAGGGGGCAGAAGGTGGACGCCGCGACCGCGAACGCGAGCCCGACCGTGTCGGCGAGCCCCACCCGCGTAGCCAGGAGCGTGCCGCCGGCGGGCACGACGACGGCGAGCACGGCGCCCGCCCGGAAGCCGGCGACGCCGGTGCGGGTCCGGTGGCGCAGCAGGTCCTGGCTCAGCACCCCGGCGACCGAGACCGTCAGCCCGCTGGAGGTCGACAGGAACGCGGCGAAAGCGCCGCCCATCACAAGCGCGGCCAGCGCCTCGCCCGCGCCGGACGGCAGCATCCGGGACGGCAGTGCAAGCACCACCGTGTCCGTCCGCCCCGTCAGCAGCAGGTCCGACGCGTAGACCCGGCCGAGCGCCGCGTACACCGGCGGGAAGAGGTAGAACACGCCGAGCAGGCCCACGACGGCCGCCGCCGTGCGCCGGGCGCCGCCGCCGTCCGGGTTCGTGTAGAAGCGGACGATCACGTGCGGCAGGCCCATCGTGCCCAGCAGCAGGGCGATCAGGAGCGAGTACGTGCGGTACAGGGCGTGGTCCCGGTGCGCCGGGCCGGCCGGCGCGGCGCCGGAACCGCCGCGGCCGAGGATCGCCTCCGCCCGGGGCACCGGCTCGCCGGCGGCCAGGGTCACGGTGCTGCCGGCCGAGAACACGGCCACCTCGGCCGGGTCGAGCCGGACGGCACCGTCGACAGGGCGACCATCCAGGACGCCGTGCAACGTGACGGTCGTCGGGGCGTCCGCCCGGACCCGGACCGTGTCGACCAGGCGGACGGTCACCGGCCGGACCGTGACCGGACGGCCGTCGGCGGGCGCAGCCGGGGCGCCGTCGTGCCACCAGACCGCGAGCAGGAAGAACACCGGGACCGCGATCGCGGTGAGCTTGAGCCAGTACTGGAACGCCTGCACGATCGTGATCGAGCGCATCCCGCCGGCGAGCACGTTGAGCACGACGACCCCGGCGACGATCACGGCGCCGAGCCACACCGGCGCCCCGGTTGCGGCCCGCAGCGCCAGGCCGGCGCCCTGGAACTGCGGGAGCAGGTAGAGCCAGCCGATCCCGACGACCAGCACCGAGGCGACCCGGCGCAGCCGCGCGGAGCCCATCCGGATCTCGGCGAAGTCCGGCAGGGTGAACGCCCCGGAGCGGCGCAGCGGGGCGGCGACCAGGATCAGCAGCACGACGTAGCCGGCGGTGTAGCCGATCGGGTACCAGAGCATGTCGGCGCCGGCGGCGAGCACCAGACCGGCCACGCCGAGGAAGCTCGCGGCGGACAGGTACTCGCCGCCGATGGCCGAGGCGTTCCAGCGCGGGCTGACGACCCGGCTGGCCACGTAGAAGTCGCTCGTCGTCCGGGACAGCCGCAGGCCGAGCGCCCCGACGGCGAGGGTGGCGGCACAGACCATCGCGACGGCGAGGGCCGCGGGCCAGGCGGGCGCCGTCACGGTCGCCCGGCCGGGGGTTCGCCGGCCCGTCGCCGGCGGGCGCGTCGGAGTCGGCGGGGCCGGTCGCGGCCGACGGGCCGGCCGGAGAGCAGGTCGGTGAAGTCGCGCTCCGTGCGCTCGGCACCGCGCACGTAGGCCCGCGCCAGCAGGACCAGCGCCGGGTACACCGCGACGCCGAGCACGAGCCACGGCAGGCTCACGCCGAGCCGGGGAACCCGGGTCGCGGCGAGGTCGGGCGCGAACGCGAACAGGGCGGGCAGCAGGCCCAGCGCGAGCCCGAGCGCCACCAGCACGCCGATCGCAAGCCGGCGCTGGTCACGCAGCAGGCCACGCAGGTAGACGTCGCCCAGCACGGTCTGCTCGTCGAGGTCCCGGCTGGCGACGCCCCGCGCCGGCCGCACGGGGGTGCCCGGCCGGCGCTGTCCGGACATGGCCGTCACCCGCACCCGGCGCGGCGCCGCGGTCCGGCCCGAGGGTGCGGCGCCGCCGACCGCCGTGGCCCCGCTCGACGGTGTGGGGCGGTCGGGCCGCGCGGCGCCGTCCGGCGGCGGGTCAGCCGGGGCGGCCGGGGGCACGGGTCAGGCTCGCCGCGCGGATCAGCCGGTCGCGCAGCGCCCGGGTGTGCCGCCGGCTGACGGGCAGCAGCCGATCGCCCAGCCGCACGGCGCAGCGGCCGTCGTCCATCCGCAGCTCGTCGACGTGGGCGAGCGCGACCAGGGTGCTGCGGTGGATCCGGACGAAGCCCGCGGCGGCCCAGCGTTCCTCCAACGTGGACAGCGACACCCGCACGAGGTGGCCGCCGGCGGCGGTGTGCAGCCGGACGTAGTCGCCCTGGGCGACGGCGTAGCGCACCTCGGACCGGTGCACGAAGCGGGTGACGCCACCGAGCTCGACGGGGAACGTCTCGTCGTCGGCGATCGCCGCGCCGTCGTCGGCTCGCCCGCCGGCCGTTCCCGCGGACCGGACGGATGGGGTGCGAGCGTGCGGGCCGGCCGGTCGGCGGGCGGCGCGCAGCGTCTCGGCGACCCGGCGCACGGCCTCGGCCAGCCGGTCGGGGCGCACGGGCTTGAGCAGGTAGTCGGTGGCGCGCAGGTCGAACGCGTCGACGGCGTGGCCCTCGTGGGCGGTGACGAACACGACCTGGGGTGGGGCGGCGAACCGGCCGAGGACGCGGGCGAGGTCGAGGCCGTCGAGGCCGGGCATCCGGACGTCGCAGAACACCGCGTCGAAGGCCTCGGTGTCCAGGGCCCGCAGCGCCTCGGCGCCGTCGCCGACGGCGCGGACGAGCCGTATCCGCGGGTCGGCGCCGAGCAGCCAGGCGAGCTCGTCGCGGGCCGGTGCCTCGTCGTCCACGACCAGCACCGCGAGCGTGCCCGGCCCGGCGGGCAGCGACGAGTCGGGTGCTGGTGGGCCGAAAGGTGACGAGTCGCGCGGGGGTGCGCCGGTCGACGGTAGTCGCCCGGCCGGCCCGGCGGCGGCCTGGCCCGGCGCCGCCGCCCCGGCCGAGGAGAAGCCCGCTTTCATGATCATGAATGGTAGTCGTGAAGGCCGCCGGTAGCCATAGCTTGATCGTCTCCGTCGAACTGCCCCGGCCGCGCGGTGTCGGCCGCGCGGCCGGGCGGGTGCCAGCGGATCTGGGTAGCGCTTGTGGGGCCGCTTCGCGCCTTCTGGGCCCCACAGGTGCTGACCCGACGAGCCGCTCGTCCGTCCCGTCCGGGCCGGGCCGGGCGTGGCGTGGCGTGGCGTGAGCCGAGCTCTTACGGGAGCTGCACGCCGGGGGCGAACTTGGGGACGCGGAAGCTGACCTTCGTGCCGGCGCCGACGGCCGTCTCGACGACCAGGCCGCACTCGTCGCCGAACACCGAGCGCAGCCGGGCGTCGACGTTGCCGAGGCCCACCGAGTCGCCGACGTGCTCGCCGGCGAGGACCCGGCGCACGACCTCCGGATCGCTGCCCGCGCCATCGTCCTCGACCCAGATGTGCGCCGCCGCGCCGTCGTCCGTCGCGCCGAGGGAGACGTGGCCGACGCCGGGCCGCCCCTCGATGCCGTGCCGGACGGCGTTCTCGACCAGCGGCTGCACCGCGAGGAACGGGATGACGACCGGCAGCACCTCCGGCGCGACCAGGATCTGCACGGCCAGCCGGTCGCCGAACCGGGCCTGCTCCAGCGCCAGGTAGCGCTCGACGTTGCGCAGCTCGTCGGCGAGGGTGGTGAACTCGCCGCTGCGGCGGAACGCGTAGCGGGTGAAGTCGGCGAACTCCAGCAGCAGCTCGCGGGCCCGCTCCGGGTCGGTGCGGACGAACGACGTGATCGCGGCCAGCGAGTTGTAGATGAAGTGCGGGCTGATCTGCGCTCGCAGCGCCCGCAGCTCGGCCTCCACCGCCCGGGTGCGGGATGCCTCCAGCTCGGCGAGCTCGACCTGGGTGGAGACCCAGCGGGCGAGCTCCTCGACCGCCCGCGCGAGGCCGGCACCGACCGTCGGCGCGTAGGCGACCAGCGCCCCGACCACCTCGTCGCCGCTGGTCACCGGCGCGACGACGGCCGCGGCGATCGGGCACCCGGGGTCGTCGCAGCGCCCGGCCGTGAGGACGGCGACGCGGCCCGCCGTCAGCGCGGGCGCCGCGTGGCCGACGGCGTCGGCGCCGTGCCGGGACTCGCCCGGCCCGTCCCAGGCCAGCGTCCGCGCCGTGTCCGTGATCGCGACGGCCGACGTGCCGAGCAGCGCGCGCAGGTGGCGGACCGCCCGCGCGGCGCCGGCCGGGCCGAGGCCCTCGCGCAGATGCGGCGCGGCCAGCGAGGCGGTGTGCAGGGTGGCGAAGGTGGCGCGCTCGGCGGTCGTCCCGAGGCCCGCCGGGGTGCGGACGGTCCGCAGCAGGAGGCGGGCGCCCAGGGCTCCCGCGACCCCGGCGACGAGCCCGATCGCCAGCCAGGCCAGCCGCGCGTCGCCGATCTCCACGCCGGCACGGTAGCCCGCCGCAGCCCCGGCGGGGGCCGACCGGGACGGGTGACCGCTACCCGACCGGGCTTTCCGCAGCGGGCGGCTGAGAACATCGGGGCATGACGTCGGGGGAGGTGGGCCGCGACGCGGACGAGCCGAGCGACGCGGACACCCGCGCGGAGGAGCCGGACCGGACGGACGAGCCGGACGACGCCGCCAGCCGGGTGGAGGGCTCGGGCGGCTCGGGCGGCTCGGGCGCGCCGCGCCGGGCGCGGCCCGCGGGTGCGCCGGCGCCGCGACCGAGCCTGGAGCAGCGGCGGCTGGGACTGCCCGGCGGGCGGCCGAGCCGGCGGCGGGTGGTGTTCGCGGGGCTCGGCGCGGTCGCGGGCGTCGCCGGGGTGGCCGCGGCCGCCGGCGGCGCGGTGTACGCGGGCTGGCTGCCGGGCCGGTCCCGCCTGGTCAGGGCGGTCGAGGGCTGCGGTCCGGCTGGCGCGATCCCGGCGGTCGAGCCCGGTGCGGTCAGCGTCACGTCGTTCCGCAGCGCCGCCCGCCGCCGCGAGGTCGACCTGGTCGTCGCCTACCCGCCGGGATACGAGCCGCGCTCAGCCGGCGACGGGGCCGGGGCCGAGCGGGACGGCGGCGTGGGCGCCGGTGCCGGCCTGACGCTGCCGGTGTGCCTGGTGCTGCACGGCCGGGGCGACTCGGCGCGCTCGCTCGTCGGCCCGCTCGCGGCCCAGGCCTTCCTCGCGGCCGCGGCCGCGACCGGGGTGGCGCCGTTCGCGCTGGCGGCGGTCGACGGCGGCGAGACCTACTGGCATCGGCGGGCGGACGGCGACGACCCGGAGACGATGCTGCTCGACGAGGTGCTGCCCCGGCTCGCCGCTCAGGGCCTTAGCACCAACCGGTTCGCCGCCTACGGCTGGTCGATGGGTGGCTACGGCGCGCTGCTGCTTGCTCGGCGACAGCCGGCGCGCGTGGTGGCGGTCGCCGCGAGCAGCCCGGCGGTGTGGCACTCGTTCGGTGACGCCGCCGCCGGGGCGTTCGACTCGGCCGCCGACTTCGCCGACCACCGGGTGCTCGGCGCCGGCCCCGCCCGCGGCGTCGGCTACCGGATCGACTGCGGCGACGCGGATCCGTTCAGCCGCGTCGACCACGAGCTCGCCGCCGAGCTGGCGGCCACCGAGCGCGGCTTCCCCGCCGGCTGCCACGACTTCGGCTTCTGGCGTCGCCAGCTTCCCGCCCAGCTCGCCTTCCTCGGCCGAGCCCTCTCCACGTAGGCCAGCCGGATCTGCTCTCGACGTAGGCCCGCCAGCCCCGTTGGAAGAGGGGCGGGCATGCGGGCTGTTGTAGAGACTGTGACGTCGCAGCCGTCCGGGCCGTCCCCGGTGCCCCTTTCCGTGCTCGACCTCGTCCCGGTGGGCACCGGGGTGACGGCCGGGGACGCGATCCGCAACTCGCTCGACCTGGCGCGGCGCACCGAGGAGCTGGGCTTCGTCCGGTACTGGCTGGCGGAGCACCACGGCATGCCGGGAATCGCCAGCTCGGCGACGGCGCTGCTGATCGGCCAGGTCGCGGCGGCGACGAGGACGATCCGGGTCGGCTCCGGCGGGGTGATGCTGCCGAACCACTCGCCGCTGGTCGTCGCCGAGCAGTTCGGCACGCTCGGCGCGATGTTCCCCGGCCGGATCGATCTGGGCCTCGGCCGCGCCCCCGGCACCGACCCGGCGACGGCCCGGGCGCTGCGCCGGATCACGACCCAGTCGCTGGCCGAGGACGAGTTCCCCGACCAGCTCGCCGAGCTGACGACATTCCTCGCCGGCGCCGAGTTCCCCGCGGGCCACCGGCTGCACGGCGTGAGCGCCTTCCCGCGGGCCGAGGTGCCGCCGATCTGGCTGCTCGGGTCGAGTGGCTACAGCGCCCAGGTCGCCGGGATCCTGTCGCTGCCGTTCGCGTTCGCGCACCACTTCAGCCCGCAGAACACGCTGCCCGCGCTGGACCTGTACCGGTCGTCGTTCCGGCCGTCGGCGGGGCGGGAACGGCCGTACGCGATCGTCGGGGCGGCCGTGCTGGTCGCGGACACCGACGAGCTGGCCGACTGGCTGGCGGGGCCGATCCGGCTGACGATGGCGCGGCTGCGCACGGGTCGTCCCGCGGCCTACCCGACGCCGGAGGAGGCCGCGGCCCATCCGTGGACCGACATGGAGCGCTCCGTGGCCGCGCAGGCGACCGCGTCGCATGTGGTCGGCTCCCCGGCGACGGTCCGGGCCGGGCTCCAGCGGCTGCTGGACGCGACCGGTGCCGACGAGCTGATGGTCACGACAAACGTGCACGCCCACGCCGACCGCGTGCACTCCTACGAGCTGCTCGCGAAGCTCGCCGCCGACCTGACCACCCCGGGCCGCCGCCCGACCGGCGCCGCCCACCGGACGGGCTGACGCAGGTCAGGCGGCGTCGGCCTGGGCGTCGACGTCGTGCAGCGGCAGCGGGCTGGGGGTGCTGGCGGGGCGGGTCATCCGGGACGGATGCAGGACGCGTTCGGTGATCCGGGCGACGAGGCCGCGGGGCAGGAACCGCGGGGCGTTCGCGGTGAGCCGGTACTGCCAGCCGTCGATCACGTAGGGCGCGCCGCGGCGCAGCGCTCTGAACGCGGTCACGGCGACCTCCTCCGGGGTGCGCATCCGCCCGCCGGTAGCCACCTGGTAGCCGAGGTCCTCGAAGAAGTCCGTCGCGGTCTGGGCGGGGCACAGCGCCAGGATCCGCACGCCGCTGTTGCGGTACTCCGCCCACAGCGCGGTGGTGAACGACAGCACGAAGGCCTTCGCGGCGCCGTACACGGCCATGTGCGGCACGGGCTGGAACCCCTGCACCGAGCTGAGGTTGACCAGCGTGCCGCGCCGGCGCTCCAGCATGCCGGGCAGGAAGAGCCGGGTCATCCGCTCGACCGACGAGCACAGGAGCATGACCTCGCGGTGGTTCTGGTCCATGTCGAGCGTGTGGTAGTTGCCGTGGACGCCGAAGCCGGCGTTGTTGACGAGCACGTCGATGGTGAGGCCGAGCTCGACGACCCGGGCGGCGAACATGTCGGGGCCGTCCTCGACGGCGAGGTCGACGCCGACCTCGTGCACCGTCACCCGATGTCGAACGCGCAGCCAGGCCGCCGCGGCGGGCAGTTTCTCGTTCGGCAGGGCGGCGATGACGAGATCCGCCCCGCGGCGCGCGAACCCGTCCGCGAGTGCCAGCCCGATTCCGGATGAGGCGCCCGTGATCAGAGCGGTCTGCCCCTGAAAACTATCCACAAGATCACCAGCCGCCTCGCCGATCCGACAATTGGTGTCCGATCGTAGGCATACCGGCGCGGACACCCAAACCGGGCAGTCGACAATTCGACAGCGGGTGAACCCGTACGGCGGTGCGTCTCAACCCTTACGAAAGTGCCTGGTCAGGACCGGCCAGGGCGGGAGCTCGACGTCATCCCGCAAGAAGCGCGCGAAGCGCCCGGCGGTCGGTCTTGAGAACGCCGGTGAGGGGCAGCGAGGAGATGAACCTGACCTCGCGCGGATATTTCACCGCCGAGATCCGCTCGCGTGCGTAAGCGACCAGGTCGGCCGGTGTCGTGGTCGCGCCGGGGGCAAGCTGGACGAACGCCACCGGCTCCTCGCCGTGGGCCGGGTCCGGCCGCCCGACGACGGCGCAGCCGACCACGTCGGGGTGCGTGCGCAACACGTCCTCGATGTCCCGCGGGTAGATGTTGAAGCCGTTGCGGATGATCACGTCCTTGATCCGGTCGACGACGTAGAGGTAGCCGTCCTCGTCGAGCTGGCCGACGTCGCCGGTGTGCAGCCAGCCGCCACGCAGCGTGCGCGCGGTCTCCTCGGGCGCGTGCCAGTAGCCGGTCATCAGCGACGGCCCGCGCAGGCAGATCTCGCCGGGCTGGCCGGTGGTCGCGGCGGCGCCGTCGGGCAGCTCGATGCGCACCTCGACGCCGATCGCCGGGAGCCCCACGCTGCCGACCCGCGCGGCGCCGGCCGGCGTCGACGTCGCGATCGCCGCGACCTCGGTGCAGCCGTATCCCTCGGTCAGCGGGACGCGGGGCAGCCGCCGGGCCCATTCGAGCGAGACCTCGCGCGGCAGTGGGGCGCTGCCGCTGACGACCTTTTGGAGGCTGTCCGTGTCGTAGTCCTCGACCGGCGCGTCGAGCAGCATCCGGACCATCGACGGGACCAGCGCGCTGGTCTGGACGCGGTGCTCGGCGACCAGCGTCAGCCAGCCGACCGGGTCGAACCAGCGCATCAGGACCGACGTGAGCGGCTCGGCGGCGTGCACCGCCATCACGCTGATGGTGAGGCCGTAGACGTGCGAGAGCGGAAGCGGCGAGAGGCCGACGCCGAGGCGCGCGCCCGGGGGAAGGTCCTGGTGGCGGGACCGGTAGGCGGCCCAGGCGGCGGCCGACAGGGCGTCGTGGGTGAGCATGACGCCCTTGGCGCGGCCGGTGGTGCCACCGGTGTAGAGCAGCGCGGCCATGTCGGTGGACGGAGTGTCGATCAGCGGCGCCTCGTCGACCGCCTCCAGCGCGGCGAGGTCGAGCACGGGTGGCGTCGCCCCGGTCTCCTCGTGACCGCCGGGCGTAGGGCCGGCGAGGGAGGGGCCGGCGAGCACGATCGCCGCGACGGAGGGGACTCCCGTCGCCGCGCCGAGCACCTTCGGCAGGAAGTCCGGGGTGGTGATGACCAGGCGGGCGTCGCTGTCGACGAGCACGTGCCGCAGCTCCGACTCGCTGATGAGGAACAGCACGGGCGCGACGACGCCGCCGGCCCGCCAGACGGCGTTGTAGGCGATGCCGACCTCGGGGCAGTTCGCCATGCACACGACGACGCGTTCGCCGGGGCGCAGGCCGGCGTCGATGAGCCCGCCGGCGAGGCGGTTGGCGCGGATCGCGAGCTCAGAGCCGGTCCAGCGCTGGCCCTCGAAGATCAGGAGAGAGTCGTCGCCGACCCGCTCGCGTGCCCGGTCCGCCAACAACGCCAGGTTGTTCCCCGTCGTCGCGGTCGCTCTCGTCTGCACGATGCAACACCCCTCTGGGCGGCCCTCGCCGCGCCGACAGCTCCGGGTGCGTCGTCCGGCCGGTGAGTTGCACCACACAACGCAATTCGACATGCTCCCCCCGGCGGGGCCCGGATTCCACCCTTGCTGGCTGAGGCTTGCCGGCAGAACGCAAAGGCCGAGGTGTCGGGCCTGGACCGTGGCGTGGTCCGGGCCCGGCACCTCGGCCGGGAAGTCGTGTTGCAGGTGTCAGGAGCGGCTGCTGCGGGCCATCTTGATGGTCTTCTCCAGCTGGTCACGGTCGACCTCGGCCACCCGGCCGTTGCTGGAGACCGTCGGGATGTGACCGCCGTTGAGGACGAGGTCGGTGGTGTGCCGCAGCCCCATGTCCTTCTGCTCGACGTCGAGGATCGCCTCCTCGACGCGGTAGAGCTTCTCGACCTTGGCGACCTGCGCCTCGACCTGCGCGGCCACGACACGCAGCCGCCGCTCGGCCTTGGCGAGGTGGCGCTCCAGCCGGCGGTCCCGCCAGTTCGGCATCGGGTCGTCCCGCTCGGTCGGGTCGTGCAGGTACAGCTCGACGACGACCGCCACCAGCGGGATGAGGCCCTGGAACAGGATCAGCGGCAGGCTGACGTCGGACGCCGAGCCCTGCACGCGCACCAGCACACCGGCGATCATGAGGACGAGGAAGATCAACGCGGTGAGCCACAGCGCCAGCGGCGACGACCTGGAGTCCACCAGCTGCGGGCGGATCTCCTGGTCGATCACGAGCCGGCCGTTGTCGGCCGCCGACAGGAACTGCCGCTGGGCCCTGGCGAAGATCGAGCCCTTGATGGCGTGCGAGAGGGCGAAGCCGGCGAAGAACACGGCGATACCGAGCAGACCGCCCAGCCACCAGCCGACGCTGAACTGCGGCGTGTCGTCGAGGGCTGCGTAGGCGCTTGCGAACACGTAGAAGTCCAGGGCCGCAAGCACCAGCAGCACCACCGTGCGCGCGCCCTTCCCCAGGTGCAGTTGGGGAATGCGCTCCTGCACGCCGACGCTGCGCCACAGCCGACCCTGCTCGATCTTGTGGCGCATCAGCTCGGACTGACGCTCGCGCCGCTCCGCCCGCGCGTCGATCTCGGTGCGCAGCTCGGCGATCTCCTCTTCGAGCGACCGGGCGTCGGCCCGGGTCGCCGCCCGGATCTCCTGCACCTCGGCGTCCTCGAGGGTCTTGAGGACTTTGGGACGGGTCTCGGCGCCAGCCAGCGCGATGTCGGCGTCCCCGACCCGGCGAATCAGCTGCTTAGCCAGTTTCCCTGGCTGGTTACCCCTGCGCAGCACCTGGGTCTCGCTTTCCGTATCTCTTCGTGCCTGTGTCGATGTGGTTCTGGGCCGGGGCGTCTGTCCTGGCCGGTGTGCGGGGCCGGTGGGGGGCTTCGGCCTGGAAGGGAACTACCTGGGTCGGTCGTCGCGTAGCCATGCGATGAGCTGGTCGGCCGGGCCGTCAGTCGATCGGTCGCGAGTAGCTTCCGGCGAGGAAGCACAGCATCGCGAAGATCGCGCCGATGATCGGGGCGATGACCGTCTCGCTGCCCGAGCCGTCGTCGCCGTTCGCGAAGACCGCGATGAAGACCAGCGCGGTCAGGCCGACGAACGCCGCGACCGCGCCGATCATGAAGCGGCGCTGGATGGTGTCGCGGGGCGGGAGCTCGGACAGCGCGTCGATCGGCGCGATCAGGCCCGCCCGGGCTCGGTTGCCGATCCGCCGGCGGACGTCGCGCAGCCGGAAGGTGTTGCCGGACAGGAAGAAGCCGATCGCGGTCACGAAGATCGAGCCGCTGACGGAGACGCGGATGGACGACGAGGACGGCATCGTGAGCCAGAGGAAACCGACGACCAGCACCATCGAGAGGCCGCAGATGCAGATGACGACGGCGGAACGCATGAGCGCCGGCGCGTAGTGCTGGTCCCGGTGCTCGCTGAAGGCGCTGCCCCGGGCCTTTTTGGCGCGGGCCATCGACTGGGTGGACGCGATGAACGACCCGTCCGGATTGGTGGTCGATTCGTTCCCGGGTCTGGCCTGGTGCTCATAGATGCTCATACCGGTGCCTCCGGTCCATAACCCTCAAGGATGAGGCCTCCGGCGGCGTACAGGCGACGTGGCAGCGTGCCTGCTGCTGGCTGGGTGGCCCTGATGCGTGCGTAGCCCGTGCCGGCCGGTTTGGTCCCGCCGACGGCAAGGCCGCGTGGTGCCACCCCGAAGGGTGAAACCACGCGGCTCACGGTGGCCGCCGGGCGGCTAACTGCAGTCACTGCTCAACCGCCGACACAGTTCGCCTCTCAGATAGCGCGAGAGATCCTGCTGAGGGGCCGAAAGATCACCCTGGCTCGTGCCAATGAACCGGATCTTTGCGTCCTTGACGGCGCTGATCTGCGAAGTCGCGAAGCAACGCTCGACGATGCCCTCGGCCACGCCCACGGTCGCCTGCTTGTCGTCCAGGTTCATGCAGTCGCCCTGACCGCCGGTGCCCATCAGGTCGCTCCAGACGACCACCGTGACGTCGCCGAGGTTCACATCGGGGGTGTTGCGCAAGGACTGAATGTCGTCGTTCACGGCACCAAGCAGGCTGGTGATGCTGCCGGTCGAGCTGACCGGTGTCTCCTGCACCACGTGGCTGAACTCGGTCTGAAGCGCCTCGCCGCCCTTGTCGCGGTCCTTGGTCTGCCGGGTGCTGTTGGCGCGCTTGACCAGGAACGGTGTGTCGCCGGTGAAGCACGGGAAGGTCTTCGTGCCGGTACCGGTGCCGCCGCTGGCGATGACCTTGACGTACTGGCCGCTGGTGAGGGCCTTGTCGATGTAGGGCCGCATGGCCGTGGCGACCTGGTCGCCGGTCGCCGCGGAGTTGTTGGACACGTCGAGGAGGACGAGCAGCAGGGGCGTGGCCGCGTTCTTCTTCGCCTTCGCCTGATAGGCCGAGCAGTCGCCGGCCTTCTTGCCGAGCAGGCTGTTCATGTCGCAGCCGGCGAGAACCGGTACCAGCACCAGGAGACCGGCGAGGGCCATGGCGAGGCGGCCGCGGAGCGCAGGGGCGCTGAGGGTGCTCACTTGAGGACGATCTCCACCTTGCGGCGGGTGGAGTCCGGCACGCCGTCCTGCGCGCCATCCTCACCCTTCGGGACAACCTGAAGGACCGAGCCGTCGATGCCGTCCCCGACGAGAACGGCCTTCACCGCCTCGCCGCGCCGCCGGGACAGTTCCAGGTTCGCGTCGGTGGAGCCAAGGCCGTCGGTGTATCCGACGATCTGGATGCCGCCGGCGTGCTCGCGCAGAGTGGGCACGATCTCGGCCAGGGCCTGGGCCGCCTCGGGTAGGAGCTGGTCGCTCCCGACGTCGAACAGGTAGTCGGAGCTGACCGTGGTCACCTGGCTGCCATCGGACTGCCGAATGAACTTGCCGATCGGTGGCAGCTCATTGGGCACGATGCTGGGCTTGGCTCGAGTGCCGGCGGCCGCCGGGGTGAATGTCGTGTCGTTGCTGGTGGAGCACCCGGCCGCCGTGACGACAAGCGCGCCGGCAGCCAAAATGGCCGCAGCGCGTACACGAACCACCGGGATGAGCCGCATCGTGGGCGATTCCTCCCCGGTGATGACGTTGGCGTGGTACACAGTCGGCCCCTAACGGCGAACCCGGGGCCAAACATAACGGGGCAAGACCGGTCGACCTGCGGCAGGCCGGCTCGTTGTCCACCAAGTGGGACGGATGCGGGCACCGTTGTCGAATGGGTCGCTCATGGGTTGTCTGCGGCCAGCGCGACTCTTCACCATCAAGTGCGCGAGTCGGTCGTTCGGGGTGCCGGCCCACGGCGACGGTACCTCGCCGATGACCTGCCACGACAGGGCGAAATGGCACGGTTTGGTGCCGGCCCCGCGGCGCGCGAGCACCTTGGCGGCCGGGCCCTGCGGCGTGGCCCGCCAGCCGGTGCTCGCATCGGGACCTTTGGCCTTACCTGATCGCCAGCCGCCCATCCCGGCGGCGGCGGCACGCCCCGCCTCGCTCCAGCCCCGACCGGTCGCCGCTTGGCCGACGCCGGTGGGGTAACGGAGTTATTCGGGCTTCGCCGTCACGAAGATCGCGGTGGACGGCAGATAGTGGCCACGGACCGGCCCCCACTGCCCCCAGACCTCCTGGTTGTCCTGCGGCCACTCGGGCTCGACCACGTCGAGCAGCGTCAACCCGGCGGCGACGATCTCGCGGACCCGGTCACCCATCGTCCGGTGCGTCTCGACGTAGGCCGGCCGGCCGGCCTCGTCCCGTTCGAGGTAGGCCCGCCGGTCGAAATAGCTCTGGATCACGCGCATTCCGGCCTCGTCCGGCTCGTCCGGCAGGCACCAGATCATCGGATGGTTGGTCGAGAACACCCAGCGACCGCCCGGCCGCAGCACCCGGGCGACCTCGCGCATCACCGCCCCGCTGTCCGCGACGAACGGCACCGCGCCGAACGCGGAGCACGCCAGGTCGACCGACGCGCTGGCGACGGGCAGCGCGGCCGCGTCCGCCTGCGCGAGCGGCACCCGAATCCCGGTGCGCCGGCCGAGCTCGGCGCCGTGGGCGAGCTGGCCCGCCGAGATGTCGACGCCGACGACGGCCGCGCCGCGGGCGGCGAGCCAGCGGGCGCACTGCGCCGCCCCGCAGCCGATCTCCAGCACCCGGCGGCCCGCGACGTCGCCGAGCAGGCCCAGCTGGGACTCGCGCAGCCCCTCCGGGCACCAGCAGAAGTCGACGTCGCCGAGGAACGCGCCGTGCTCACGCTGATACGCCCCGGCCTCGTCCTCCCAGTACCGACGGCTCGCGGTGCGCGCCGTCGCCTCGTCGACGTCCTCGTACCGCACCAGGCTCGCGTCACTCACCCGGCCAGTCTCCCGCGCGGCCCTGACCTGCCCGCGAGCGACCTGCGAGCTGGAACCGCCGTCCGCGCGAGCGCCCGCTGCGCATGATCGCCGGTTGTGCCCCCGCGTGGTCGCGCCGGCCGGGTAACGCGACCACACCGGGACAGAACGGCGATCATGCCGGGCTGCGGAGCGGGGCGCTGGCGCTGGCGTGGCGGTGGGGCTGGGGCTGGCGCTGGCCGTGCCGACGGCGGCGTCGGTTCGTCAGGGCTGGAGGACGGCGGCGCCGATCACGGCGCGGTCGCCGGCGACGCTGACCGGGGTGTAGACGACCTCGGGGCCGCCCTCCCGGTCGATGTACCGCCCGCGCCGGCTCTCCCCGACGAACCGGGCCCGGCCCTCCAGCGAGCCGAGGCGCACCTCGTGGTCCGCCGGTCCGAACGGGCCGGTTCCGGCCAGGCCGGACCCGGTCGCCACCGGCGTCGCGTAGATCCGGACGATGGCGCCGGGCACCGTCGTCCAGCTCAGCACGGTCCCGCCGAGCGTGGCCCGGCTCTCCAGGTCGGTCACGGCCTTCGGGCGTGGCACGGCGGTGACCGTCACCTCGGCGCAACTCGCCGGGTCGAACACGGCGCTGGCGATCGGCGGGGCGACCCAGACGCGGTAGGTGTACATCGCGCCGGCCTGCACGTCGTCGTCGAGGTACTGCCCGCCGGAACCGCGGAACCGGCGCATCGCCCCGTGGAAGGACGACGACTCGGCGAACAGCCGTTCGATGACGACCTCGTTGTGGCCGGGGATCGGGCGCCACGACAGCGCGACCGCGTCACCGACCAGGTCGGCGCGCAGCCCGGAGATCCGCGCCATCAGGGTGCGGGGCTCGGTGGAGACCGGCGTCGAGGAGCGCGGCGACGGCTCCAGGACGGTGGCGCCGCCCACGTGGCCGGTGCCGTCCCGGAGCATCGCGACGACCTGGTGCCGAAACGGCACGCCCTTCGGCACGCCGGCGTCGAACAGCTCGGTGACCCCGGTGGTGCCGAGCCCCCGGGCCCGCCAGCCGCCCGGAGCGGCCGGGTCGGCGATGAGCCGGAACACCCGGTAGACGACGCCCGGCGTCGGTGACGGCGCCCAGCGCAGGGCGATCGCGCCGTCCTCCTCCTGGGCGGTGAGCCCGACGGGTGGGCGTGGCTGCCCGTCCACCGGCGGGGGCTGGGCGCCGGTCGCGCCGATCTCGACGGTCTCCGACCGGCTCGGCCCGGGCTGATGGGCGGCGCGCGGCGGATCCGGGGCGCCGGCGTGGGCCGTCTGCCGCCCGACCGGCTTGGGCGGCGCAGGCGGTTCGGCGTCGGGCCGCTTCGGGGTGGGCGTCGGGGTGAGCGATACGTCGCCGGGCAGCCCGCGGATTCGGCGCGGCGTCGTGGCCGTCGCCTCCGTGTCCACGTAATCAGGGTCGACCGCGCGGATCGTGTCGAGGAAGGCCTGCCGGGCGGCGTCGGGGCGGATCCGCGACCTGGGGTCCTTTTCCAGCAGGCCGAGCAACGCCGTGGTGATCGGCCCGGCGTGCTGCGGCTGCGGCGCCGGCGCGAGCACGATGGCGGCGAGCATCGCGCTGAAGCTTTCCCGCGCGAATGGCGCCTGACCTTCTACAGCAAAGTAAAGAGTGCCGCCGAGGCTGAAAAGGTCGGCTTCCAGGGTGGCCGGCTCGTTGTTCAGCCGCTCCGGAGCCATGTAGAGCGGCGTGCCGATAACGCCGGTGACTGTCAGCGTCGGGTCGCCGTCGCCCGTCGCGATCCCGAAGTCGGTGAGCACGACACGGCCGTCGTCCGCCATCAGCACGTTCGACGGCTTGACGTCCCGGTGCACGATGCCAAACCGGCTCGCCGCCCACAGCGCGTCGACCATCGCGAGACCGACCCGGGCCGCCTCCGCCGGCGGCAACGGACCGTCCTGGCGGACCACGTCGAACAGCGACCGCGACTGCACCAGCTCCATTACGATCCAGGGCAGGCCGTTCTCCAGGACGACATCGAGGATCGTCACGACGTGCGGATGCGCACGCAGCTTCGTGGCGTGCCGGGCCTCGCGCAGCGCGCGCTCGACCCGGTCGGCGCGCTCCTCGTCCGCGACCCCGCCGGCGAACTCGATCTCCTTGATGGCCACCTCGGCCTCGAGGAGCTGATCGAAGGCACGCCAGACGGTTCCCATCGCGCCCGCACCCAGCGGAGCGAGAAGCCGATAGCGTCCCGCCACCACGCGCACCGCGGCTGGACCGGCCGTCACGTCACCCCCACAGTTACCTCGGTGCGGGGCCGCCGGCGGTGCGAGGAAGATCATTTTCGCACTGCCTTTGGCCGCTATGACCGTCGGGATGTGCGCCGAGGCGAGCCGCGGCATGAGCATTTCCGCCCGCGGCCCGGCGGGGCGTTCCCGCGGTCATTTCATCATCCCGGACGACAATCTGCGCACCCGTCCCCGAACCCACTTCCGCACCGATTCACGAGGTAGGACCAGTGCTACGGATGCGTGCCCCCCCATCGCTGTCGGTAGGGGCCGGAGTGCGCCGCCCGGACGGAGCGAATCGTCAGGCGCGGAAGGTCTCGGGCCAGAGTGCCACGCCGCCCGGTTCGTCGACGGGGCGGTGTCCGCTGAGGCCGGTCATCAGCTCGACCAGCGCGGCCTGGTTGCGGCTGGGGCCGACGAGGATGGCGTCTGGGCGCAGCGCCGCGTAGGCGGCGCGCAGGCCGGGCAGTGCCAGCGCCTCGGTCGGTGTCATGGTGCCGGCCTCGACGCGCAGCACGGCGGTCGTCAGCGGGCTCGGGTCCCCGTGGAACTGGGCGCCCCCGTTCGGGCCGGGCACGGTGCAGTAGCAGCCCGCGAGCCGGAACCGGTAGTCCGCCTGCGCCTGCCAGAGCATCGCGGCCGGCAGATCGGGCCGCGGATAGGGCGCGACGAGCACCGTCGAGTCGCGCGGGATCACGTCGACCGCCGACGTCGTGAAGAACTCCGGTGTGCGCATCTCGCGGGCGTGCAGCGAGGCGGGCACGAGTGGTACCAGCGCGGCGGCGACGAGCACCGCCGCGCCCGCGCGCCACGCCGCCGGGCGGGGGCGCAGCTGCTCCAGCCAGGTGGCGAGCGCCAGCCCGGCGAACATCGTCAGGTAGAGCGAGAGCCGGGACGGCAGTGCGCTGCCCAGCAGTGGCAGCCGTTGCGCGACACCCCATGGCAGCGGGATCCGGGTGATCCGGCCGTCGACGTGCAGGTGGCCGCCGAGGGAGAGCAGAGCGACGACGAGGAACAGCGGGATCAGCATCTGGACGAGCGGATCCCGGCGCAGCCGCACGGCGAGCCCGGCGAGCAGAACCACGAGCGGCACACCGAGGTAGCCGCTGACCTCGACGGCGCTGCCGGTGAACCCGAGGCTGTGCTGCAGTGCCCGCTCGGGCGCCAGCCACTGCAACGGCGTCGGCATCACGAAGGTGAAAGCGTCGGCGACGGCGACCTCGTGGGGCTGGATCGCGCCGTGGATGCGGTAGGGCCCGAAGAACTGGGTCGCCAGCGGCCAGGCGAGCAGCCCGGCGGCGACGAGGCCGCACCAGCCGAGCGCGCGGGCGAGCGCGCCGGCCCTGGCCCGCGCCGCCGCCGGGTGCTGCGCGGCGAGGATCAGCAGCGCCAGCGCGCCGACCAGCGCCGACGTCGTCAGCAGCTCCTCGCTGACGAGCGCCTGCGCGGCGACGGCGAGCCCGAGCAGCAGCCCGGTGCGCCGCGGGCTGCGCCGGCCGGGGAACGCGGCGTCCCCGTCGGGCGGTCCTTCGCCGTCCCGGCCGAGTTCGCGGTCCCGTCCGACTTCGCGGTCCCGCCCGGAGTTTTCGTCGTCGGACGAGCGGGGGCCCGGGTCGCGGACCAGCAGATCGTGCAGCAGGACGAGCAGCAGTGGCGGGAACGGCGCGAACGTGAGGTGCAGGTGGCCGAGGGAGGCGCCGACCATGTACGGGCTGAACCCGTAGAGCAGCCCGGCGACGGCCGCCGGGCCGGGCCTCGTCCAGCGCCGGGCCGCGCCGTACATCGCGATCGCCGAGACGGCCGGGGCGAGGGTCAGCAGGGTGTTCAGCGCCGCGACCGGGCCGGCGAGCAGCGTCACCGGGCTGATCAGAACGGCGAGCAGCACCACCGGGGTGCTCCAGAGGATGTTGACGCCCTCCGGCGCGTTGATCACATGGGTGACGAACGGGTCCGTCCCGTGGCCGATGGCGTGCGGCACCCAGCCGAGATACCAGCTGAACAGCGTCGTGTCCGACACTCCGTAGCCGCGGCTGCCCGGGTCGACCCACAGCGAGCGCAGCATCAGCGTGGCGAGCGCGCAGTAGCCGATGAACAACAACGGCCACCAGGGCAGCCCGCGCGGCCGGCGGCGGCGATGCCCCGGGACGGGCCGCCGGCCGCCGGTGTCGACGTCGCTGGTGTCTGTATCGGTGTCGCCGACGTCAACGGGGAAGCGGCCGCCGAGCCTGGCCGTCCGAACGCCGGGGATCGTGCTGTCGGCCGTGCCGGCGGCGGTCGCGGCGGTGCGGCGGCTTTGCGCAGATGAGAGCGGAAGTCCGTCGCTGGCGGACATGTCACCCCCAAGGCCCGGGCGGGCCGCCGGCGCGCCGTCACCCGCGGCGCGTCGCCAGCGACTTTACCCCGTTAGGGGGGATTGGTCGCTTTCGGTAATCCCTGTCCGCCAACTGTTCAGCTGCGGCGGTCTGCACGGTGCTCGGCGGGGGCCCGGGCCGCGCGCAGTCATGCTCGGCGGCGACCGGGGTCGCGCAGTTGTGCGCCGCGGCGGTCCGGGCTCGTCGAGTTGCGTAAGGCGCCGGTCCGGGCTGGTCGTGTTGCGTACGGCGGCGGTCCGGGCTGGTCGTGGTGCGTACGGCGGCGGTCCGGGCTCATGAAGTGCTGTGTACGGCGGCGGTCCGGGCTCGCGGGGGCGGGGCTAGGCGGCGGTGGGCGGGGCTTCGGGTAGCCACTCGGAGACGAGGGCGCGCCAGTCGCGGTAGCGGGCGACCGGGTAGGCCGCGGCGACGACGCCGCGGGGGTCGAGGACCGCGACGGGGTAACCGACCTCGGCGCGGTAGCCGCGCTCGCCGACGATGATCCGGCCGCCGAGCCGGACGGCACCGACGACGATCGGGAGCGACGTCCAGCGGGGGTACGGCGCCCTGGCGAGCTCGGCGGGGTCGCGCCAGGCGTACAGGCCGCAGGCGCACTTCTCGTCCGGCACCACGCCGGCGCCGGCCTCGTCAGCCGCGCGGACCTCGTCCCGCCCGCCGGTCCGGCCTTGGGTGCCGGTCTGGTCGTGCCCGCCGGTCTGGTCGTGCGTGCCGGTCTGGTGGGCGCGGGTCTGGTCGTGCGTGCCTGGCCGGTCGTGCGTGCCGGGCCTGGCGTGCGTGACGGCGGAGCCCTGCGGCGGACGGGGTGACGGGCCGCCCGTCGCGTCGTGCGGAAACGGGGCCGGATCGCGCAGGCAATGCGCGCGGGTGAGGCCGTCCGGGCGCCACAGCAGCAGGCCGGACGGGTGGGGCGACCAGGGGGTCCAGGCCGGGCGGAGCAGGCCGCCGCGGTCGACGGCCCACTGCCGCCAGCCCAGCAGGCTCATCGCCCGGGTGCGCCCGCGGTGGCCGGGGCGGCCGCAGTGCCCGCAGTGCCCGTGGTGGCCGCAGTGGCGGCCGCCGTCGCCCCGGCGGGGGCGGGCTGCGCCGGCTGGAGCGGCTCGACGGGCACGGTCAGCGGTTCCTCCTCCGGCCAGGAGATCGGCTCGTCCTCGACGATGCGTTCCGGCTTGCCGATGTCACCCATGTCTCCAGGGTCGGTCCCGACCGGTGGCCGGTCAATCGCCTTCGCCACCGGACGCGAGTCCCCGGCGGCGTCGCCGAAGATGTGGCCGGTCGGAGGCGGGGCACGGTCGCCGTCCGTGGCCGGGGCGCGGCAGGGGGAGCCCGGCGGGCACGGGCTCGCGGTTCGCCTTTGCCCGGCATTGCGCGAAACGTGGCCGTTACGTGGGTCGTTGGCCTACTGACGGGTTACTCCGGGATAAGTAAAATAGGACCTTCTACTCCGGAATAGGACCTGCCGGACGTCGTTCAGTTGACGACGCCATTTCCACTATGACCTCCTTGTGCTATATCTCACCGTCGGCCCGGTTCATAACGGGCCGAGGCAGAACGGCGGAGGTTTCGGATGACGGCGACGTCGAGTCCAGCGGTTCCGGAGGTCGAGCGCCGGCGTGCGCAGGTACCACCGCTCACCGCGCACGAGGTGGACGGAAACGTCGTCGAGCGGTTTCGTTTCGTAGCCAGCCGCTGCGCCGATGAAGTGGCCCTGCGATCACCCAGGGGAACTCTCACCTTTGGTGAGATTGACCGATGGTCCGACGATCTCGCTAATCGTCTTCTGGACCGCGCTGCGGCGTCGAGAGACGAATCCCGGCCGGTCGCGGTGCTATTCGGGCACGACCCCGCCGCGATCGTGGCGATGATGGGCGTTCTCAAGGCGGGTCGGCCCTTTGTGCCGCTCGACAGCCACCTGCCGCCCGAGCGGCTCGCCACGATCCTCGAACGAGCCGGCGCCGACCTGTGCGTCTGTGCCGGTCCGTCCACCGACGCCACCGTGGGCGGCACCGGCGCCCTGGCCGACGGGACGGACGCGGCGCCCGCCGTCGCCGGCCTGCTCCCGTCCTGGGTCGAGCCGTTCCCGATCGGCGAGCGCCCCGCCGGCTACGCGCCCGGCGACGCGGCCGCGCCCGGCAGCCTGGCCACGGCGGCCGGCGCTCCCGCCGCCCGCGCGCCGCGGCGCGGCGGAGCCGACCCGGCCATGCTGATCTTCACGTCCGGCTCCACCGGAGCCCCCAAGGGCGTGGTCTGGAACCATCACACCTTTCTGTTCCACCACCTGGTCTTCCAGGACGCCGTCGGCTTCGGCCCGGACGACCGTCAGGTGCTGCTGCTCCCGTACAGCTTCATCTCGGGGATGAGCATCATCGCCAGGACCCTGCTGAACGGGGCCACGCTGTCGATGTACGACCCGCGCGTCCACGGCCTGCGGGGCCTGCCGGCCTGGCTGCGCGCGCAGCGCCCGACGGTGCTGTGCGCCACGCCGTCGCTGCTGCGGGGCGTGGTCGGCGAGCTTGCGCCCGACGAGGTGCTCGACGGGCTTCGGTACGCCCAGACGGTCGGCGAGGCGCTCTACGCCCGCGACGTGCACCTGCTGCGTCCGCACCTGCCGCCCGGCGCGCGGATCGTCACCACCTACGGCTCGTCGGAGTCCGGCCTCACCACCCTGGGCCTGATCGCGGCCGACGACGACGTGCCCGCGGCCGGCGTCGTCCCGGCCGGCCGGGTGCTGCCGGGCAAGGAGGTCCGCCTGCTACGGGAGGACCAGTCCTGGGGCGCCGAGGCAGGCGAGATCGTGATCTACTGCCCGTACCTGTCCGGCGGCTACTGGCGTGACCCGGAGCAGACCGCGACGCGGTTCGGGACCGACGCGGACGGCCTGCGCCACTACCGGACCGGCGACATGGGCCGGTTCGGCGCCGACGGCCAGCTGCGGATCACCGGCCGGCTCGACGGCATGGTGAAGATCCGCGGCTACCTGGTCGAGCCGATCGAGGTGGAGTCGACGCTGCTCGCCTCGCCGGACGTCTCCGACGCCGTCGTGACCGCGGACAAGGACGCCGACCCGCCACGGCTGGTCGCCTACGTCGTCCCGTCGCCAGACAGCGTGCCGTCCGCGGCGGCGATCCGCCGGCTGCTGCGCTCCCGGCTGCCGTCGTACATGGTCCCGGCGACGATCGTCACGCTTCCCGTGCTGCCCCGCACCGAACGCGGCAAGGTCGACCGGCTGGCGCTGCCGCCGGCGCCGGCCGCGCTCGCCGGCGACCCGCCGCGCAACGACTGGGAGGAGGCCGTCACCAGCATCTGGGCGCGCGTCCTCAACCTCGACACGGTCGGCATCCACGACGACTTCACCGAGCTCGGCGGCGACTCGCTGGCGGCGCAGGACGTGGCCGCCCGATTGGCCGGCGAGCTGGGCGTGCGGCTGCCGACGTCGGCGTTCGCGCAGGCGCCGACCGTCGCCGAGCTCACCGCGCTCGTCTCCCGCGCGTCCGCGGACGTCGACACGTTGCGGCACCCGGACGTGCTGCCGCTGCGCACCGGTGGACCCGGGACGCCGCTGTTCTGCTTCGCCGGTGCCGGCGGCCTCGCGATCGCGATGCTCTCGCTCGCGGCGAACTTCGCCGGCGAGCGCCCGGTCTACGGGCTGCAGGCGCACGGCCTGGAGCGGCGCGGCGTGCCCGACTGGTCGGTCCGGGCGATCGCCCGCCGGCACGCCCGCCACATCCGGCTGCTGGCGCCGTCCGGCCCGTACCTGCTGCTCGGGCACTCGTTCGGCGGCCTGGTCGCGTTCGAGGCCGCCCAGCAGCTGCGCGCCGCCGGCGAGGAGGTGGCGCTGCTGACGATCGTCGACAGCGCACCGCCCGGCCGGATGCGGCTGTCCAGGGGCGGGGCGATCGTGCCGTCACGCCGGCACCCGTCGGCCGCCGGCGAGTGGACCGGGCCGGTCTTCGACGGCAGCCCGTCGCACCAACCGGGCCCGGTCGCCGGGGGCCCCGCCGACGCCCTGCGGGTGGCCGCGGACCGCGCCGCCCAGTTCGCGCGGCTCCCGCTCACCGGCGTCGTCCGGTTCCCGGGCATGCGCCAGTACGACACGTTCTTCAACCAGGGCCGCGTCCTGACGATGACCTACCGGCCGCGGCCCTGGACCGGCCGGGCCCTGCTCTGGCAGGCCTCGAGCGAGGTGGCCGACGGCGGGCTGCGCCCGGTGGCGGGGCTGTGGGCGCCACTGCTCACCGGGCCGGACGCCGTCGCCCGCACGGTCCTCGGCAACCACGACAACGTGCTGCGCGAACCGCTGATCGGCCAGCTCGCCGACGACCTGCGCGGCCAGCTCGCCCAGCTCGACGGCGTGCGCTGAGGGCACGCCAGCTGACCACCCGCTCCCGGTCGAGCGCCGGCCTACTGTGAGTCCATGAAGGTCCGGATCGGGGTTGGGTTCGCGGGGGTGGCGGGCGAGGGGCTGTCCGGCCTGGTGAAGCGGGTCGGGCAGCTCGGCATCGACTCGTTGTGGCTGTCCGAACAGCTGTCGTCGACGTCCGTGGACCCGATGATGGGCATGGCCTGGGCGCTGGCGCGCACGAACCGGCTGAAGGTCGGCACCGGCGTCGCCGTGCTACCGGGCCGCAACCCGGCGGTGTTCGCCAAGCAGCTCGCCTCGCTCGCGGCGCTCGCGCCCGGTCGGGTGCTGCCGGTAGTGGGGCTGGGCCCCGCGCGGGCCGCCGAGCGCAGCGCGTTCCCGGTGCCGCCGGGCCGGCGCGGCGACGTCTTCGACGAGGCGCTGACGGTGGTGCGCCGGCTGCTGACGGAGGACGCCGTCACCCATCACGGCGAGTTCTTCCAGCTCGACGGGATCGGGATCGGCGAGCGGCCGGCGCGGCCGCTCGACCTGTGGCTCGGCGGCGCCGCGCCGGCGGCGTTGCGCCGGATCGGCCGGCTCGGCGACGGCTGGCTCGCCAGCCTGGTCACCCCGGCCGAGGCGGCGGCGGCCATCGAGGTCATCAACGCGACCGCGGCCGAGGCCGGCCGGGAGGTCGACCAGGAGCACTTCGGGGTGAGCCTGCGGGTCGCGTTCGCCGAACCCCCGGCGGCCCAGCTCGACGCCATTCGCCTGCGGCGACCCGACGCCGACCCCGGCGTCCTCATCCCGGTCGGCTGGGACGCCGCCCGCGCGGTGATCGCCGACTACGTCGCCGCCGGCGTCACCAAGTTCGTCGTCTACCCGATGGTCAGGCCCGACGCCCTTCCCGGCTTCCTCGACGCGTTCCCCGCCGAGCTGATGCCGCTGCAGACCTGAGCCGTCAGGTGATGGAGAAGCCGCCGTCGACGGTGAGAACCTGGCCGGTGACGAATCCGCCGGCGTCGCTCGCGAGGAAAAGCAGCGCGGCCGCCAGCTCCTCGGGGTCGCCGACGCGGCCGAGCAGCCGCCGATGCGCGTGCGCCTGCAGATATTCGGGCGAGTACTGGTCGGTCATCTCGGTGGCGAAGAACCCGGGCGCCAGCACGTTGACCCGGATGCCCTTGCGGGTGCCCCACTGCTGGGCCAGGTCCCTGGTCAGGCCGAAAAGCCCGGACTTGCTGGCGGAGTATGCGGCCTGCGGCAGGCCCGCGGTCGTGATGCCCAGAACGCTGGCGATGTTGACGATGTTGCTGCCCCGCTTCATGACCCGACCGCAGGCCTGGGCCATCCAGTAGCAGCCGTTCAGATTCAGGTCGACGACGGAACGGAACTGGTCGGGCGTCTCCCGGGTCGCCGGCACGGCGGTGCCGATGCCGGCGTTGTTGACGAGGATGTCGACCTGGCCGAACTCGGCCATCGCGGCGGCGACGAGCGCCGTGCAGTCGGCCGGCTCGGTGACGTCCGTGCGCACCGCCAGCGCCCGCTGGCCGATTTTCTCGACGAGTGCCTTGGTGTCCTGGAGTCGGTCTTCGCGGCGAGCCCCGAGGACGACGTCCGCGCCCGTCTCGGCCAGTGCCCGCGCGAACGCGACGCCGAGGCCGGAGGAGGCGCCGGTGACGATCGCGACCTTGCCATCCAACCGGAACCGGTCAAGAACCGTCATTGCTGCTCCACCGATCTTCATTGATGGGCCGGACCATGATTCTGCACGGTCCCAGCGTCCGCGCCGACCCGCCACGTTTCGGGTAACGCAACGGGCGAGCGGCGTGGGCCGGCGGAATGGGCCGGCGGAGCGGGATGGCGGATGGGCTAGCGGAGGATGCCGGTGTGGCCGAGGGAGTAGCGGCCGGGCTGGGGCCATACCGAGAGGCCGTGCGGACCGGCGCCGACCGGGATTCGGGCCAGGAGGCGGCCGTCCTTGGTCGAGATCGCGTAGACCTCGCGGTTGTAGCGGCCGGAAAGCCAGAGCACCGAACCGTCGACGGAGACGCCGCCCATGTCGGGGCTGCCGCCGGGTATTTCCCACCGGTTGACGATCTTGCGCGTGGCCATGTCGATGAGCGAGATAGTGCCCTCGCCGCGGTTCGACACGTACAGCACCTTGGCGTCTCGACTCGGATACAGGCCGTGGGCGCCCTTCCCGGTCGGCATGAAACCGATCTGCCGCAGGTCGTCGCCGTCGATGAGGTGCACGCCGTTCTGCTCCATGTCGGCGACGTAGAAGACCTCGCCGGCGGGGTCGAGCTTGATGTCCTGCGGCATTCCGCCAATCGTGAGGCGGCCGAGCACCTTCTGGTTCTTCCAGTCGACCTTGACGAGCTGCCCGGAGAACTCGCAGGTGGCGATCAGGTAGCTCTCGTCGGCCGAGTAGTCGATGTGGTCGACCCCGGGGCAGGCCACCGGCAGCCGCGCGTGCAGCTTCCACGTGTGCGCGTCGTAGAAGTCGAGCCGCTGCTGAGCCTCGGCGACGACGATCGCATACGCCCCGTCCGGGGTGAAGTACATGTTGTACGGGTCGGCGACCGGGATGTTCGGTCCCTTCACCTTGCCGGTGACCGGGTCGATCGGTGTGAGGCTGTTGCCGGTGTTGTTCGTGGCGTACAGCGTCGAGAGGTCCCAGGCGGGCACGACGTGCTGCGGCTTGCTTCCGGTGGTGAACTCGTCGATGACCCGGAAGGCCGTGGGGTCGATGACCGTCACCGTGTCGCCGTCGCTGTTCGGCACGTAGACCAGCGACCGCTGGCCGGCGACCTTCGGGCTCAGGTCGCCCGGACCGGTGTGCGCGTAGATGTTGCGGCCGCCTGGCGCCGTGGTCGGCGCGGTCGACGGGCCGCCCGGCGGCGCCGCCGTCCCCTCTGCCGGCATCGACATCGTTCCCATGTCGGCGCTGCCGGCGGCGTGCGCGCCCGCGGCGCCCTGCGCCCCGCCACCCGAGCACGCGCTCGCGGCGACGAGCGCCGCCGCCGCGACCGCCGCGACCGCCGCTAGCCGCCGGACCCGGGCGCCCCGTCCGTCGACCCCGGATCGGGACATCTCTTTCGCATACCGCTGACCACGCACAGTCAGTCAGCTTTGCCGTCTCCGGTCTCACTGTCATGTTTCCGCGCCGTGTCCGGGTCAGGCGGCTGTCGGCGGTGGTAGGCAGGAGGCATGGACCTTCGGATCTTTGTCGAACCGCAGCAGGGCCAAACCTACGCCCAGCAGCTCGCGGTCGCGCGGGCCACCGAGGAGGGTGGGTTCGACGCGTTCTTCCGCTCCGACCACTACCTGCGGATCGGCGACGGGAACCCGGGCCCTGGTCCGACCGACTCGTGGGTGACGCTCGGCGCGCTCGCGGTCCAGACCAGCCGGATCCGGCTGGGCACGTTGCTGACCAGCGCGACGTTCCGGTACCCCGGCCCGTTGGCGATCTCCGTCGCCCAGGTCGACGAGATGAGCGGCGGGCGGGTCGAGCTCGGGCTCGGCGCCGGCTGGTTCGAGGCGGAGCACAAGGCGTACGCGATCCCGTTCCCGCCGCTGGGCGAGCGGTTCGACCGGCTCGCCGAGCAGTTGGAGATCATCACCGGCCTCTGGGCGACGCCGGTCGGCGAGACGTTCGGCTACGAGGGCCGGTACCTCACGGTCGTCGACAGCCCGGGGCTGCCGAAGCCGGCGCAGCGCCCGCGCCCGCCGATCATCATCGGCGGGTTCGGCCCGGTGCGGACGCCCCGGCTGGCCGCCCGGTACGCCGACGAGTACAACGCGGCGTTCCAGCCCGTGGAGGCCGCGTCCCGGCTGTTCGACCAGACGAGGACGGCCTGCGCGGCGATCGGCCGTGATCCTGCCAGCATGAAGCGGTCCGTGGCGCTGACGACGTGCTGTGGCCGGGACGAGGCGGAGGTCGCCCGGCGGGCCGAGGCGATCGGCCGGCAGCTGCCAGAGCTACGGGAGGGCGGCCTCGCCGGCACCCCGGCGGAGATCGTCGAAAGGATCGGCGCCTATGTCAAGATCGGCGCCGACCGTATCTACCTCCAGATCCTCGACCTTGCCGACCTCGACCACATCGCTCTGCTCGCCGCCGAGGTCCTCCCGCACGTCTGAGCCGCGTCCTTCGCCGCGGTCTGACGCCGCGGTCGACCGGATGGCCGCGGTCAGCCGGATGGGCCCTCCGGCTGACCGCGGACCGCCCTACCGGGTGGGGGACGGACGGAACATGACTAAGACGGTGGGGTTGCGGCGGGCGTAGCGGACGGCCGCCTTGGAGGCCGAACCGGACGCCCACACCAGGGTCCACTCGACCGGGACCAGGCTCACGACGCCTGCGACCCGTTGGTAGAGGTCGTCCTGGACCGCGCGCTCGGCGGTGTGCGACGCCTGGGCGACGCCGTCCATGCCGAAGGCGCAGTACATGCCGCAGGTCCAGCGGGCGAACCGCGCCCACCGGTCGCGTTCCGCGACGACCACCAGCCGTGCGCTGGTGCGCGTCGCGAGCTCCGCTGCCAGCAGCACATCCGCCAGCTCGCCGGGGTCACCCGCACGCAGCCCGACGATCACACAGCTTCCGGACTCGACCGCGGTCACGACCGCTCGGTCCTGGGCCTGCTCCACGGCCCCTCCTCGGGTTGCGCCGCCTATCACTGGAGCCCCGATTGTGACGCACCTCATAGGCAAGTGGAAGCGGTAGTGAAGTGCATCTCGTTCCCAGTCTGCATACCCGCATCCGCGCGGGTCAGGCGGCCGGGAGCTCGGCGCAGGGCGGCCAAAGTGCCTTGGCCTGTGGGCACAAAGGCCCGGTAGGTATCAGGATCTCTGTGACTTTCCGCTAACTGGTCGTAGCTGTCCGTACAATTAGTGATGAAAGTTACAGGGTGGGATGTACTTCGGATCTCGCTTGATTGGGAGCAGCCGGCGATCGACCCGTGCGCCGGTGGCCTCGGGTCAGCCGTGGACGGGGTGTCCTGGCAGCACTGGCGAACCGGCACGGACGACGGCGGCGGTCATGGTCGCCGCGGCGCTGGCGGCGGCGAACGCCTGCAGCGGCGGCGCGTCCGGCGGCTCCGGCGACCCGGGCCGGACGGTCGACGTCGCGGACTTCACCCCCGGCCTCGCCGTCGTCCCTGTCATGAAGGTCTTCTCGAACTTCCTCGACGTGTTCTGCGCCCAGAGGATCTCGTTCTTCGGCCGGGGCATCGGCGGCGGCTTCTGCGACACCGCGAAGCCGTCGGCTACGACCCGCGGCTGGCCGGCCTGCCCGCGCTCGAGGGCGCGCACACCCTGCTGCAGTTCGCCGTCCCGGAGACGGACACGCCGGCCATCCGGCAGCAAGGCGGACTTTGCGAAGCACGCGCCGGACGCGCCCCTTACCCTGCCCGCGATGGCCGGCTACTGGTCGGCCGACATGTTCGTCGCCGCGCTCACCGCGACCGGCCGCGACCTGACCGTCGACACGCTGCTGAAGAAGCTCAACAGCGGCGACATCTCCTACTACGTGCCCGACACGGTGGCGGAGACCCGGTGGCCGCTCAACCACGCCACGGCCCCGCCCTGCTACGCCATGTCGCAGCTCAGCCAGCACAGGTACCAGGTGACCGCGAAGCTCACCTGCGGCAGCCTGGTCCCGCTGGCGTCCGCGTCGACCCCGACCAGCTAGGCCGCGTACGCCCGGACGCACCCCGCGGCGCCTCCGCACGCGCCGGGGCCAGCCCCGGAACCTCGGTGAGCGGCTGCGGCCGGCGGCGCGGGAGCGGGGCCAGCGCCGCGGCGGACACCGGCCCGGCCACGCCGGCCGGCGCCCGGACGGCCTGGCTCGGGATGTGTGGCTGGGCGTCCATGAGGTACGCCGTGACGGACCCGGCCCGGCCCTTGACGGTCAGCGCAGGCAGCGGCACCAACCGGGTGGCGAGTTCGCCACGCAGCGCGCTGGCGGTGGGCTCGGACAGGACCGTCTGGCCGGCGCGGGCGAACGCCTGGAGGCGGGCGGCGAGGTTCATCGTGTCGCCGACCAGGGTGTACTCCCGGCGGGCGTCCGAGCCGAGCAGCGCCGCGGCGACCTCCCCGGTGCTCACGCCGATGCCCAGACCGAACGGCGCGAGCCCCTCCAGCTCCCAGCGGACGTTGAGGGCGCGCTGGCGGGCGTGCATCGCGACGGCCGCCCGTACCGCCCGGGTCTGGTGGTCGTCCTGCGGGTACGGCGCGCCGAAGACGGCGATGACGGCGTCGCCCGCGTACTGCAGCACGGTCCCGCCCTCGTCGAGGATCGCCGCGTTCATCTCGCGCCGGTGCGCGTCGAGAAGACCCGCGAGCACGATCGTGTCCGTCCGTTCGGCGATCGAGGTGTACCCGCGGATGTCGGACATCAGCACGGTGACGGTGAGGCGCTCGGTGCGCCGGCCCGCGCCGGCGTCGGAGCGCAGCTTCTCCGCGAGGCCACCGGGCAGCAGCCGGGACAGCGCCTCGCCCTGCTCCTCGCGGCGCACGATGGCGGCGTGCAGTAACCGCAGCTGCCGCAGCGCGCCCGATCGGCCGTTGCTCGCGCTCTGGGCCAGCCGGAGCAGCGTCGCGTCGATGGCGCTGTTCGTCGCCTCCGGGGTGTCACCGCGCCGCTCGGCGATGGCCCGGATCGAACGGCCCTCGGCGACGTCGCGCAGGAGCTGCTCCTGGTCGTCGGTGAGGTCGCCGGCGTCCCGGACCGGACTGAGCACGGCGGCGACGATCTCCGGGTCGAGCATCGACGAACCGGCCGCGACCTCCCGGATGGCGCGCACCAGGATTTCCGGATCGGCCAGGCGCTCCTTGAGCAGGTACGCGCAGCCACCGGCGTCGGCGCCGGCCAGCAGACCGACTGCGTACTCCGGCTCGTCGTACTGGGAAAGCAGCACGACACCCGTTCCCGGCGCGTGCGCGCGGATCTCGCGGGCGGCCTCGATCCCCTCGTCGGAGAACGTCGGCGGCATGCGGATGTCCGTGACGACGACACGCGGCTGGTGGGTGCGGGCGAGCTGGACGAGCTCGTCACGATCGGCGGCGACGCCGACCACGGTCAACCCTGGCACGCGGGCGAGCAGCGCCCGCACGCCGGCGCGGACGATGAGGTTGTCGTCCGCTAGCAGAACCCCGATCTGCTCCATGGTGCCAATTCAGCCCTGTTGGTGACCCGATGCACAGGGCGGTGGGACCACCGGCACGGTGGTGCCAGCACCACATTCTTCTAGAGGCTGCCGGGTGGATGGCATCTTCGGGTGATCGCGCACCTCGGGGTGACCGGCTTGACCGGGGTCAAAGAGGCGTCAGGCCGCGTTGGTGCGCGCGCTCCGGGCGGGTTTCCCCTGGCAGAGGGCCCGTCCACGCGCTCTGAGGCGGATAAGCGGGCATCAACGGTAGTTGAGCGCATATGAGCGTAATTTCTGCCGTGATGCCGCGATTTACCGGCGATTGGGTGTGCTTGCCGCGCCATCGGGGAGTGTGCCCGGAGGTGATAGTCGAGCCGGAGCCGCGCGCTCCGGCGTAGCAGGCGCGCTACGCTCCGGCAGAGAGTTCGAGGTAGTGGTTATCCCCCGGGTGCGCGGGGTGGAACGCCTGGATTGAGCCGAGGGAGCAGCAGTCGGAGTGGATCGCGTGGACCAGAACCACATCGGGGTGGTGACGCTGAACAGCGAGACGGACTACGCCGCTCGTGGCTGGCTGGAGACGGTTCCTAACCCAGCAGTGGCCGTTCGGACCGATGGCAAGATTGCCGCGGTGAACGCGCGTGCCGCGGCGCTTTTCGGCTACACCCACGATGACCTGGTCGGTCAGCCGGTCGACGCGATCGTCTCCGCTGGTCTCACCGGAGTCGGCCTCCGCCGGGATGGCTCCGCCTTCCCCGTCGCCGTCGCGCTGACCTCGCTGCCCGAGACGTCGTCGCTCGTGGCCCCGGTCGCCACGGGTCCGGCGGCCGTGGGTCCGGCGGCCGTGGGTCCGGCGGCCACGGCTTCGGCCACGCTCGCCACGGAGGCGCCCGCGGCGGCGCCGCAGCCTCCCGTCTCGGCCTCCACAGCCTCGCCCGCCACCCCCGCATCGGCGGTCCCGGGGGCCCCGGCTTCGGCGGTTCCGGGGGCCCCGGCCTCGGTGGCCTCGCCGGCGCCGCCTTCGGTGGCCTCGGCCGCGCCCGTTTCGGTGGCGTCGGCCGCTGCGGCCGACGCGGACCCGGCTGTCGCGTCAGTTCCGGCTGCTGCGTCAGTTCGGGCGGTGCCGGCTCCGGGGGTGCCCGCCTCGGCGGAAGGCACCCCGGCCGCGGGTTCGGCAGCCAGGTCGGCGGCCGAGGGTCGGACGGGGCCGTCGGCGGTCCCGGCGATCTCGCGGCCGGAGGACCTCGGCCACCTGGCCGGCGCCGTGGCGCACGACGTCAACAACCTGCTCTCGGTGATCAGGAACTACGCCGCCTTCGTCGCCGACGCGCTCGAGGCCGCCGCCGAGGCGGACCGTGCGGCTCGGGACGCGGCGTCCATCGGCGAGACCGCGTCGGCGGCCGCCTCGGCGGGGGTGACCGGGGACGCCTGCGCCGACGCGGCCGCGTCCGCTGGCGGCCCGGCTCGGCCCGAGCAGTTTCCGGGGGCCGCCGGACCGGTCGACTGGGCGCAGATGCGCCACGACATGGCACAGATCCAGCACGCGGGCGAGCGGGCGGCGGAGCTCACCGCCGAGCTGCTCGCCGCCGTGCGCCGCAAGGCGGCGGACGCCCAAGCCGTCGATCTGCGGGCGGTTGTCAGCGACACGGCCGGCCTGCTGCGTCGCCCCCTCGGCGAGCGGATCGACGTCCGGGTGGAGCTCGCCGACGACCTGTGGCAAGTGTGCTCCGACCCGGCGCGGCTGGAGCAGGCGATCATCAACCTGGCGATGAACGCCCGCGACGCGATGCCGCACGGCGGCACGCTCACGATGACCGCGGGCAACGTCGTCCTGGGCGATCCGGCGGTGCCCGCTCGCCCGTCGGCCGGCATCGACCCGTCGGCTGGCACCGGGTCGTCGGCTGGCACCGAGACGTCTGGCAGCGTGACCTCGGGGGGCGTCGGGGCGTCTTCGGGCTCCGCGGCGGTCGGCGGGGTGGACCCCGCCGAGGGCGAACCGCGACGGCGGTTCGTGAGCCTGCAGGTGACCGACACCGGCATCGGGATGTCGCTCGCGACGCAGGCGCGCGCCTTCGAGCCGTTCTTCACGACGAAACCGGAGGGCGCCGGCACGGGGCTGGGCCTCGCGGTGGTGCGCGACGTGGTCGCGCAGGCCGGCGGCGAGGCGTGGATCTCCTCGACCGTCCACGTGGGCACCACCGTCGGCCTGCTGCTCCCGGCCTGCGACCCGGCCGCGCCGAGCAGGTCCGCGACCGCCGCGCGGACGACGGCCCCGGACACCGCCAGCGCGCCCGCGGCAGCGGTTGTCGCGCCCGGAGCGACCACCGCGACCGCCACGGTCCCAGCGCCCGCCGCGCCGATGGCCAGTGCGCCCGCGCCTGCCCGCCCGGCGCCTACGGATCCAGCGCCTACCGATCCAGCGCCTACCGATCCGACGTCGCCGGACGGCCCGTGGATCTGCCATCGGCGGCCCGACGGGCCGCCGTCCCGGGCGCCCGGCGCCCGGCGCGTCCGCCTCCCGGCGCCGACGCCGACGGCCGTCTCCTAGCCGTACTCCGTGAGGTCGCCCCGACGAGTCGACCCCCGGGGCCGAGGCCCCGGCGCCGGCGACTGATCTTCGTCGAGGCAGTCGGTACTGGGGTAGCGACCGCACTTTCCGGCCAATTGACCTGCCTCGACGCGCCGACCCCCGGTGGTGGGCGGCCGGCACGGCTGACCGGGCCAGCGTCGATCCACCCACCGCGACCCCGGCGTACACCAGCCCGGCGTACACCAGCCCGGCGGGCGACCGGCACGGTCAGGCGAGGGGCGGCGTGGGGGCGTCCGGGTCGGCGATGCCGAGGCGGGCCATCCGGCGGTTGTAGGCCGCCCGGCCGGCCTGCTCCAGCTCGAACGTGCGCCGGGTGCGGGCGAGCACCCGGTCGCGCGCCTCGTCCGTCACGCAGTGGCGGGCGAGCACCGTGCGGCCCAGGCGCATGTGGAACTGCTCGTCCGGAAGGATCTTGTCGATCGCGGCGGCGACGTCGTCCGGCAGTCGTGGCTTGATCGTGACTATCGCGTTCGCCGCGCCGATCTCGCCGGTGACGTTGTGCGCGGCCACCCGTTCGATGGTGTCGGCGCCGGACGGGTACCAGCCGTCGATCCACTCCTCCCATTCCGGCTCCGGTCGCCACCGGTCCAGCGACGGGACTCCGCGCCGGTCCAGCGCGCGCATCAGCAGCTGGTAGTGCCGCGCCTCGTCGCGCACCTGGCGGGCGAGCAGGGTGAACGCGTCGAGCTCGGGGGTGTCGGCGAGCCAGCGGCCGATGAACTCGGCGGCGCGCTTCTCGTAGTAGGCCTGGAAACACAGCCATTCGACGAGTTCGGCGTCGCTCATCGGCCGGTTGAAGAAGCTCGCCTCCTCGTCCGGGAGGGCCGCCCGTGCCCGTTCCAGGCCGAGAACCAGCCCGTCGTAGAACTCGTTTCCCGGGCGGCCGCCCGGGGCCAGGGTCGGCGCGGCGGGCTTCATGGGGCCTTCTTTCGGGGGAGGGCCGCGACCAGTTCCGTGTCGACGCCCACCGGGCCCAGGTCGGCGGCGCCGCCCGGTTCGCGCAGCGGCGTCGGCCGGCCGGGAAGGGGCCGGTAGAAGAACGCCGTGGCGTCCGCGCGGTGCGTGCCGTCGGGGCCGTCCGGACCGAGGTCGCGATCCCAGGTGATCGCGTCAACAGGACAGCTGCGGGCGCAAGCGCCGCAGTCGATGCATTCCTCGGGATGGATGTAGAGCTTGCGCTCACCGGTGTAGATGCAGTCGATGGGGCAGTCATCCACGCAGGAGCGGTCCATGACGTCGACGCACGCCGCGCCGATCACGTAGGCCATCGCTACACCCGCTACCGAAGCGCCTGCTGATAGGCGCGAGCCTCGGCGGCCGCGGAGGCGGCCGCGACGCCGACCTGCCGGCGCGGCAGGTCCCACGCCGCCGGGTCCGGCCCGGCCGCGTCCTCGCGCGCCGGACTGAACGGCCCGGTGGCGTCGATCCACGTCCCGCCGCGCAGGCAGCCGACGGGGACCAGCCGCCGGTCGCCCGTCACGGTCTCGAAGCCGTCGGAGAAGTCGGCAGGCCCGTCGTCGATCCGCAGCACGCTGACCTCGGCCGCGCGGCCGGCGTCCAGGGTGCCCAGCTCGCCGGCGCGGCGGATGGAGGCCGCGGCGTGGACCGTCACCATGGCGACGACATCGGCCAGCGGGACGCCCAGCGCCCAGATCTTCGACATCGTCTCCGGCAGCGAGTAGACCGGGCCGTCCTCGTTGAACAGGTTGAGATCGGTGCTGATCGTGTCCGGCGGATACCCGAGGTCGAGCAGCGCCCGGGCGGCGGCGAACCGGAAGTCCGACCCGGAATGGCCCACGTCGAGCCGCACCCCGCGCGCCACGGCCGCGGCGAACGCGGGGTGGACGTCGGCCCCGTCGTCCAGGAGCGCGCCGGAATGGCCGCGGAACGCGTGCGTGACGATGTCGCCCGGCCGCAGCGCCGCCACGGCATCCAGGTTCGTCAGGCTCTTCGTGTACGGGTACTTGCCCAGGTGGATCATGATCGGCCGATCACCGGCGATCTTCTTCGCGCCCTCCAGAAACGGCGAGACCCGGTCGTCCTCGGTGGTCGTCGCCCGGACCTTGAAGCCGACGACGTAGTCCTCGTGCTCCTCGAGCGCGGCCGCGGCGGCGTCCAGGTCGAGGTTGCGTGGGTCGTTGGCGATCTCCAGGCGATGCGCGATGAAGTCCTTCGTCGCCAGGTAGAGCAGGCACGGGTCCATGAAGGCCAGCACGCGGGTGCGGATCGCCAGGCTCTGCGCGTAGGCCCGGGAGATCCCGAGGGTGCGTACGCCGGAGGTGCCGCCGTCGACCACCACCGGGACGCCGACGTCGACGCCCGCCCGGTCGGGATGCACGCAGAAGTCGCCGAGACCCGGATAGACGTGGACGTGCAGGTCGATCAGGCCGGGCGTGACGACGAGGCCGGCACAGTCGATGACGTCGACCGCGCCGCCGCCCGCCTGCACCGCGCCGCCCGCCTGCACCGCGCCGCCTGCCGCTGCCGCGCCGCCTGCCGCTGCCGCGCCGCCTGCCGCTGCCGCGCCGCCTGCCGCTGCCGCGCCGCGGGCCGGGGCGAGGTAGGCCGGGCCGACGGCGACGATCCGGCCCGCCGCGCACACCACGTCCGCGATCATGTCGAGGCCGTTCGCCGGGTCGATCACCCGTCCGCCGGCGAGAATCGTGACGCTCCCGGCGTCATCCGGGCTCTGGTCGCGCATGTCTCTCCGATCGAGTTGGTAGGCGAGCAATGCCGACGGCCGGCTGGAACGGGCGGGCCGAAACCGATGGGCAGGACCGCGAACCGGGCGGCAGTGCCGGGACGCGATGGGTGGGCGGTGCGGCTCGGCCGGCCCGCGATGGTCGGGCCGGCGGCGGAGACTGGCGGGGGAGTGGCGCGGGCGACCGGCGCAAGGCCGCCGTCGGCGGCCCGGCGGCGTCGTCGCTCAGCCGGGCCTCGCCGAGATGGCCGCGTCATCGCGACCGTCGCCACCATGCTCGCTCGTTCGCCCGGCCAGGTCCAAGACGTGATCCCACCCTGAGCTATAGCCCTTTCCTATGGGACGCTGCTGGGCGAGCGTCGGCGGGAGGGGCGATGGGTGGCGGCTCCAACGGGCGGTGAGATCCGGCCCGCCGGCGCGCGGGTGCGGCCCGCGGGCGCGCAGACATGGCCATGGCTGGACCTGCGGCAGGTCGGCTACTTCGTGGCGGTCGCCGAGGAACGGTCGTTCACGGCGGCCGCGGGGCGGCTGCACGTGTCCCAGCCGTCGCTGTCGCAGCAGGTTCGCGCGCTGGAACGGCAGGTCGGCACGGACCTGCTGGAACGCTCCAGCCGCGGCGCGCTGCTCACCCCCGCCGGCCGGGCCTTCCTGGACGCGGCCCGCGGACTGCTCGCCGACGCGGGCGCCGCGGTGACCCGCGCCCGCGCCGCCGCCGGGATCGACGGCGGCATCCTGCACGTCACCACGTTGACGTCGCTGGCGACCTGGGTGCTCCCGGTAGTGGTCGCGGCGTTCCGGGAGCGGTTCCCCGACGTTCCGCTGCGGCTCACCGAGCATCCCGATCGGCTCGGCCTGGAGGAGTTCATGGCCGAGGGGCGTGCCGACGTAGCGGTCGGGGCTCGGCCCCCCGACTGGGCCGGCCCGGCGCGCTGGCTGGGTGACGAGCGGTATGTGCTCGTCGTGCCGCCCGGCGACCCGCGTGCGGGCCGGTCCGAGATACCGCTACGTGCCTTCGCCGCGGCCGACTGGGTGATGTACGCGCCCGGCCACGGGCTGCGCACCCTCGTGCTGGAGGCCTGCGGCGCGGCCGGTTTCACCCCGCGGACGGCGGTCGAGTCGCGCACCGTGGACGCGGCCGCCCGGCTCGCGGCGGCCGGGCTCGGCGTCGCGCTGGTCCCGGATGTGGCGACTAGCGGCGACCTCGCGGCGCGCCGGGTCGAGCTGGCCGACGCGCCGGTCGTCGCGGTGGTTGGCTACGCCCGGGCCGCCCTGCCGCCGCGGGCCGCCGCGTTCCTCGACCTGTTCGCCGAGCTCCCGCTGCCGGGGCTCGTCCGCCCGCCGCCGACGTCATCCGGCTTGCCCGACTAGCGGTCGTGGCCCGGCGCCGCCGGCCGGACATGCGCGGGCGTCAGCCGGAACGCTCGCCGTCGCCGGCCGGGCGTCGCTGGTAGGCGGCGAGGCCGGGGCGCTGCTCGATGCGGCTGTGGGGCAATGGGGGAGCCGGCTGCGGGCGGGGCCAGGCGAGCGACGCCCACCACGGGCCTCCCGGCGACTCCTCGGTGAGGTGGGCCCCGGTCAGCGCGGCGGCCCGGGCCAGGCGCTCGGTGCGGGCGAGGGCGTCCCGCGTGGCGTCGGGACTCGCCGTCGCCGACAACGGGTCGGGCGTGACCTGCAGCGTCATCGTCAGGCCGTCGCCACCGGAGCGGATCGTGACGGCGGCGTGCGCCGCCGGGCGCAGCGGGTCGCTCTCCAGCAGCAGGATCTGCAGGGCGCCGAGGAGCTCGGCGATCTCGGCGCGGGTCGGTGCCGGGTCGTCGACGTCGAGGGTCGAATCCAGCGCCCGCGTGAGCGGCCCCTGCACCCGGCTGCCCAGCGCCGCCTCGAGGATCATCCGGGCGTTGTTGCCGGCGCGGAACGCCGGCGACGGCAGCCGGAGCGTCGCGATGGCGCCGTACAGCTGGGCCTCGACGTCCGCCAGCCGTTCGGCGTCCTGACCGCGCAGCGACCGGCGCACCGCCGAGCAGGCCAGCAGCACGGCCGTGAAGTCCTGGATCGGCCCGTCGTGGAAGACGTCGCAGAGGTGGCGCTGGTCGCGCTCCTGACTCGCGATCATCAGCCGCAGCAGCAGCCGGGTCTGCTCGCTCACCGGGTCCGGGTCCGCCGATGCGTCGGCGGCGGGGGGCTCGATCGACGGGCCGGCCTCGGCCCGGGCCTCGGCGACGTCCGGGGCCGTGGACGGGGTGGCGGACTCGTCCGGAGCAGGCCCGGCTGCGGGAACCGCATCGTCCGGGACCGCTGACGGAAGGGCGACGGACACCGAGCGGACGCCGGCCGCGGGCCGGCTGCCCCAGGTGCCGGCCGGTCCGCCATCCACGGGCAAACCGTAGCGGCCCGGCGCGTCCCGTTCCATGATCGCTACAAGGCCGGCCGTCGAGGCGTCCCGGCCGGCTACCCCGGCCACCGGGACGGGGCGCGGCGTTCGAGTATCGATGTGCAGGCCCAGGTCCTGGCCGATCACGACGTGGCTCGTGGGCCGTTGACCGGGCGTGGCACCGGCACGGCGCCGGCTGGGGACGGGATCATCGTGGTGGTGGCGACGTCCGAGGGGACCGCGGCGGCCTGCGCCGCCGGCTCGGGCGCCAGGTGCGCCGCCGGCCGCCGCGCGCCCCGCAGGCCGTGCACGGCGGTGATCAGGTCGTCGGCGCTGAACGGCTTGCGCAGCACGGCGACGTCCAGCGGCAGGTCGTCGCCGACCCCGCCGGTCAGCAGCAGGCAGCGGCCGGGCGTCGACGGGTCCTGGGCGCGCAGCCGCTCGATCAGATCGGTCCCGCTGCCGGCGCCGAGCCGGACGTCGATGATGAACGTCTGGTAGTCCGTCGCGGGAAGGGCCAGGGCGTCCTCGACGGAGGCAGCCACGTCGACGGCGTGTCCCTCGTGGCGCAGCAGCCGGCTCACCAGCATCCGGATCATGTCGTTGTCGTCGACGACGAGCGCCCGCGGCTTCGTGTGGTCGGTGCCGGAGCCGGTGGACGGATCGGGCGAGGCCACGGTGGCCCGGGCCACCGGGCGGGCGATCGGCATGGTGGCACCGCCCGCCGCGGCCGCGGGCTTCGCGGAGGAGATCACCGTATGCGCCCAAGAAGGTGCGTTCCGTCGCTTTTCCGGGCGGAGGCGGCCACGCCGGGAGCCACGTGACTCCGGAAGGGGCGGCCTCGGGAGAGGCGGCGCCCGGTGGCGCGACTCGCGGTGGGGCGCGACAGGTCGTGCTGACCCAGTGGCTGAGTTCCTACGGCTCGCACCAGCTCACCTCGCTAGCCTCGGCACACCCCAACTGTCACCGAACGCCCGACGGCCGTGCTCGCGTGCTCGGCGAGCGACACCCGAGACCGCCGTTCCGCCAAGAACTCTGGCGGACGATCCCACGCGTTGGCAGACGTGGGGGACCGGTTTGGCGGAGCCCGGCGGCCGGGTCGTAACGGTAGTGGATCGGCTACACCATACGGCAGCCGTACCGGCCCCGACACCCCGCTCGGAAGCGGTGACACGCGCGCAGCCGCCGTCGGGGCGAATTCGTCAATAGGGACATTCGGTCCGTCCTTCCTGATAGTGGATCTGGCTCGACTGCGCGCGATGCGCCACACTGCTCGTGACTTGTCTCACATCCGTCCTGGCTCGAACGTGCCGGCCGGCGGTCGTGGCCTGGCGGCACCGAGCGCCGGCGTCGGGTGGCCGGCTCGTTGGGCCGCCGTTGCTGGGCACGCCGTGCCCAGGGAGCGCGGTGGTGAGCGCTCGCCGGGGGTGGCCGGTGGGTGCCGAGATGGTTGTGGTGACAACGGTCCCACCTCGCACGAGCGCACGGGCGGTCCCGCGCTCGAAGGACGGAGGCAGCACCCGATGATCAGCACGATGCAGGACGTGCCGCTGCGGATCCGGCGGCTGGTCGAGCACGCCTCGTCGGTGTTCGCCGATCGGAAGCTGTTCACCGCGCAGCCCGGCGGTGCGCTGGTCGAGGCGACGTTCGCCGAGGCCGGCGCGAACGCGGCCCGGCTCGCTCGCGCGTTCGTCGACCTCGGCGTCGGCGCGGGCGACCGGGTCGCGACGCTGATGTGGAACAACCAGCAGCACGTCGAGGCCTACTTCGCCGTGCCGTCGATGGGCGCGGTGCTGCACCCGCTGAACCTGCGCCTGCCCGGCGAACAGATCGCCTACATCACGAACCACGCCGAGGACCGGGTTCTCCTCGTCGACCACACCCTGCTGCCGCTGCTGAGCCCGCTGCTGCCGGCGATGAAGACCGTGGAGCACGTCGTCGTCAACGGCCCGCCCGACGCGGGCACCGACCTCGCCGCCCTGGCCGCGGTAGCCGGCCGGCCCATCGGCGTGCACGACTTCGCCAGCCTGCTCGCCGGCCGGCCGGGCGAGTTCCCCTGGCCCGACGTCGACGAACGCTCCGCCGCCGCGATGTGCTACACCTCCGGCACCACCGGCGACCCGAAGGGCGTCGTCTACAGCCACCGGTCGATCGTGCTGCACTCGATGGCGTCGAACCTGCCCTCGATGATCGGCCTGTCCGCGGCCGACCGGGTGCTCTCGATCGTGCCGCAGTTCCACGTGCTCGCCTGGGGACTGCCCTACATGGCCTGCCTCGCCGGCGCCGAGCTGGTGCTGCCCGGCCCGTACCTGCAGCCCGAGCCGCTGGCGAAGATGATCGAGGCGACGCGGGCCAACAAGGCCGCCGGCGTGCCGACGATCTGGCAGGCGTTCCACACCTACCTCACGACCTGCCCGGACGCGCCCGACGTCTCCTCCCTCAAGGAGGCCACCGTCGGCGGCGCGGCCTGCCCGCCGTCGCTCATGACGGACTTCGACCGGCTCGGGATCACCCTGGTGCACGCCTACGGGATGACCGAGACCTCGCCGATGGTCTCCGTCGCCCGTCCGCCGAGCGGCCTGAGCCCCGAGGAGGCGTGGCCCTACCGGCTCACCCAGGGCCGGTTCGACGCGAACGTCGAGGCACGACTGATCGGCGCGGACGGCACCGAGCTGCCCTGGGACGGCCAGAGCGCGGGCGAGCTGGAGCTGCGCGGCCCGTGGATCACCGGCAGCTACTACGGCGCGGATGACGACGGCAAGTTCCACGACGGCTGGCTGAGCACCGGCGACGTCGGCCACATCAGCCCCGACGGCTACCTGACCCTCACCGACCGGGCGAAGGACGTCATCAAGTCCGGTGGTGAGTGGATCTCGTCGGTGGAGCTGGAGAACCTGCTGATGGCGCATCCGGCCGTTGCCGAGGCGAGCGTGATCGGTGTGCCGGACGAGCGCTGGGGTGAGCGCCCCCTGGCCCTCGTCGTGCTCCATCCGGACGAGACGGCGACGTTCGCCGAGCTGCGGGCGTTCCTCGCCGGCAAGGTCGCGCGCTGGCAGCTTCCCGAGCGGTGGGCGGTGATCCCGGAGGTCCCGAAGACGTCGGTCGGGAAGTTCGACAAGAAGCGACTCCGCCAGCAGTACGCCGTCGGCGACCTCGCGGTCGAGACGATCGTGACCCGCTGACCGCTGACCGCTGACCGCTGACCGTCGCCGCCCGGCGTCCGGACGCCCGCCGTCCGGACGCCGGGTCGCCTCGTACCCGTCGCCTACGGGGACGCGGACCGGATAGCTTGGGCAGCCGGGCCGGCTCGCGTCCGGTCGGGTGGCGGGTGCGGAGGCTGGCTGTGAGCGTCATCTACCTGGTTCGACATGGCCAGGCGTCGTTCGGGGCCGCGGACTACGACGTGCTTTCCGAGCTCGGGCACCGCCAGGCGGCGCTGGTCGGCGCGGAGCTGCGTGCCCGCGGCGTACGCGTCGACCTCGCGGTCAGCGGGACGCTGCGCCGCCAGCGGGAGACCGCCGCGACCGCGCTCGCCGTGCCGCCGCTCGCCGTGCCGCCGCTCGCCGTGCCGCCGGCCGCCGGGCTGGCGGCGGCCGGAGCGAACGAGGCCGGGGCGGCAGCGGTCAACGGAGCCGGCGCGATCCCCGGCGCTGGGACCGGCGGCGCGCCCGGCGCGGACGTCGCCGTCGCCGGCTGGTCGGGGGACGTCGAGATCGACGGCCGGTGGAACGAGTACGACCAGGACTGGATCATCAACCGGCACGCGGACGTGGGCGGCCCGCCGGGCGCCGTCGTCCGGCCGTCGCCGTCGCGGGGCATTTCGTCGCGTGCCTTTCAGGGGCTGCTGGACGTCGCGCTGTCGGAATGGATCGGCGGCGCGGGCTCCGGTCCGGGCACCTACGCCGCGTTCAGCGACGCGGTGGAGGACGCGCTGGACGGGCTGGTCCGGCGGCTCGGCTCGGGCGGCGGCGCGGTCGTGTTCTCGTCCGCCGGACCGATCGCGGCGATCTGCGGGCGCTTGCTCGGCCTGCGTGCCGACGGCATCATCTCGCTTAACCGGGTGATGATTAACGGAAGCATCACCAAAATTGTCTTTGGCCGATCCGGGACGAGTCTGATATCCGTCAATGAGCACAGCCATATTGATGCGGCAGGCCGTGAGTTTCTTAGCTACCGCTGACCCGCGGGCATACCCTGTTCGCTGAGTCCGGGTGCTGGGGCTCGGCGAGCCCGCATCCGTGGCCGGCGGCGTTGCCGGTCGCGGCTCCGTGGGCAGGTGGGAGAGGTGCGCTCGTGACAGTGGCACCCGAATCGACAGCACCCGGTTCGACGGCACCCCAGCCGGCGATCCCCGGATCCGGCGGACGCCTCGGCGTTCCCGGCGCGCGGGCACCCGTCCGGTCCAGCCCGCCGACGACGCACGACGTGCGCAACCAGCCGCCGCCGCTCGTCGACTACGACGTCGCGGACGATCCGGTGCTCGTCGAGGGCGTCGAACGCGAGGGCGCCGGCTATTACCTCGACGACCTGCACCGGCTCGGCTGGCTGGCCGGCTCCGAACAGGCCGCCCGCTGGGGCGAGGAAGCGAACCGTTTCCTGCCGGAGCTGCGCACCCACGACCGATACGGCAACCGGATCGACGAGGTCGAGTTCCACCCGTCCTGGCACGCGCTGATGGACGTCGCCGTGCGCGAGGGCCTGGCCGGCGCGGCCTGGGGCAGCGCGCGCCCCGGCGTGCACGTCGCCCGCGCCGCCGGCCTGCACGTCTGGGGCACCGTCGAGCAGGGCCACACCTGCCCGGTGTCGATGACCTACGCGGTGATCCCGGCGTTGCGGGCCGCGCCGGGACTCTCCGCCGACTACGAGCAGCTGCTCGCCAGCCGGGTCTACGACCCGGGCCTGAACCCGCCGCTGACCAAGCTGGGCCTGCTCGCCGGCATGGGCATGACGGAGAAGCAGGGGGGCTCGGACGTGCGAGCCACCGCCACGACCGCGCTCCCGCACCCGGACGGCGGCTACCGGCTGCGTGGGCACAAATGGTTCACCAGCGCGCCGATGAGCGACCTTTTCCTGGTTCTGGCCCAGGCGCCCGGCGGTTTATCGTGCTTCCTCGTTCCCCGGGTGCTGCCCGAGGGCAGCCGCAACACCTTCCGGATCCAGCGGCTGAAGGACAAGCTCGGCAACCGTTCCAACGCCAGCAGCGAGCCCGAGTTCGACGACACCGTCGGCTGGCTCGTCGGCCCCGAGGGCCGGGGCGTGCGCACCATCATCGAAATGGTCGGGATGACCCGGTTCGACTCGGCGCTCGGCTCGTCGAGCGGCATGCGGGTCGCCCTCATCCAGGCGCTGCATCACGCCCGCCACCGCTCGGCCTTCGGCGCACTGCTCATCGACAAGCCGCTCATGCGCAACGTCCTCGCGGACCTGGCACTCGAGTCGGAGGCGGCGACCACCCTGGTTCTGCGGCTGGCCGGCGCGATCGACCGTGGTGTCCGCGGGGACGCCGGGGAACGATCCTTCCTGCGGCTGGCGACGGCGCTGGCCAAGTTCTGGATCTGCAAGCGCCAGCCGGCGTTCGTCGCCGAGGCGTTGGAATGCCTCGGCGGGAACGGCTACACGGAGGAGTCCGGAATGCCGCGGCTCTACCGCGAGGCGCCGCTGAACGGCATCTGGGAGGGCGCGGGCAACGTCAACGCCCTCGACGTGCTGCGGGCGCTCGGCCGGGAGCCGGCGGCGCTGTCCGCCTACCGAGCCGAGGTCGAGCTGGCCGCCGGCGCGGACAAGCAGCTCGATCTCGCGTGGGCGGCGGTGCGGGCGGACCTCGACGAGGTGAGCACCCGCGGCACCGACGATCTTGAGTTCGGCGCGCGTTGGCTGGTCGAGCGGCTCGCGCTGGTACTCCAGGGCTCGCTGTTGGTGCGGCATGCCCCGGCCGCCGTCGCGGACGCGTTCTGCTCGACCCGGCTCGGCGACGGCGGCGGCCGGGTGTTCGGCACTCTGCCGCGGGGCACCGACGTCGAGTCGCTGATCGCGCGCGTCCCCCCGGCCACCCGCGGCTGACGGCCGCGTCGCCTGTCGGAGCTGGCGGCGCCAGCCCCGCCCCGACAGGCGTCGGGCCCCGCGGTCAGCGGTCCGGTTGGCGGTCGCCCCAGGCCCAGCGGAAACCGACCACGGCATGGTGGACGGCGGGCAGGAAGCGATGGACCGTGCCGTCCGCGGCGAGCGTCACCGGGTCCTCGTCGACGATCAGGCCGCCCTCGTGGGTGCTCCACACCGTCCAGCGCAGGTCTCGCGGCGGACGGCCGAGGTCGAACTGGATCACAATGTCGACGTTCTCCGTCTTCACCCGCGCCGCCCGGCGAACCTCCTGCGTGGGCAGGCCCGCCGGGTAGTGCGCGACGAGCTCCAGCGCGTGCCGCTCGCCCCGGCCCAGGGTCCGGTCGAGCTCGACCTCGACCAGGGTCAGCCGGGAGCTGTACGGGTGCCGCGCGCCGGGTGTGCCGCCGACGAGAACCGCGCCGTCGGTCGCGTCGGTGCGCAGCACCCAGGGATAGATCCCGACCCCGTCCTCCTGGGCCGAGATCACCTGGAAGGTGCGCTGCTCGACGAGCGACCCGGTCCCATCGAACCGATAGCGCTCGAACACCGCGACCGTGCGGTGCCGTTGCGGCATGATCATCGCCGGGCCGCCGCGCGGGGAACCCGAGCTCGCGTCGAGGCCGGGATCGGTGAGACCGGCAAACGCGGCCCACAGTCCGGCCTCATGCCGACGCATCCCGAACGCCCCGATGAACCACTCCATCGTTTGCGCGGAGATGCGGCCGCCGCCCAGCGCCCGGCTTACCCGGTCCTTGAGCGCCCGGTCGAGTTCCTGGTCCTCCTCCGACACGATGCCGGCGTTCCACAGGTACTCGGCGATCACCCGGGCTACCGCGGCGAAGCTGGGTTCCTGCGCGCTCGCCCGGCGGACCCGGGACTCCCACATGCGGCGGTACTCCGCGGTGCCGCTCAGCAGCTCGCGCAGCAGCCGCCCGGCCCGCTCACCGGTCGACAGCGCCTCGTCGCCGGTGGTCTGCGCCTCTCCGGCGGTCGGGCCGGTCCGCTGGGCAGCGCCGCTGGCCGACAGCCTCATCTTCTTGTTCTCGTCCTCGTGTGCGCGCGGATCCGACGGCGGTGCCGCCGGCCAGGCTCCAGTGATTGTTGGGATTCCAGATCCCACGCCCCACCCCTCCGATAGCGCTGCGTGGTCGTTCGGCAGTGGGCGTCCCGTGGCCTGGGTCGTGTCGTTAGCGCGTTCTAGATGGCTCTGCGTCACCGGTAGCCCGCGCGTCCGTTCCCCCTGTCGCGGATGCGACACCCAACCTGGACAGTAGTGTGTCGCTCGTTTCCGTCATCGGCGGCATGCCCGTTACCAGCGAGTATGTGCGCTGGTGGCTACGGAAGGTGTTCTTTGGCGCGGTTTCGGGGGCGTGGCGGTGCGGCTGAGCTGGGACGATCAGGTCCGGTCGATGTCCCGGAAATGACGAATGGCGCCGGTATGAACGCTCTCGAACACCGGTCTCGCTTACCTTCTGTAAACAAGCTGACGGTCGGAGGCGGCCAGGTGGGCGCGCGGTGCGCTTCGTCCGGCCGCCTTGATCGTGGCGGAGTGTAGCCAATGATCAAAAATGCCGAATGGGCATGTGGAATCGGGAAGGCTGTTTTTCGGGCTGGGTTGCCGGGCCACCGCAAGGTGCGCCTTCGCGCCCAGCGCGGGCTGGTCGCGGGGCTCGGCTGGGTGACAGGGGATCCGGGCATCGGTTATGGAGCCGATCCCGGTGCTTCATGGCCCACAGGCGATGCCTCGACGGGCGCCGCCGCCGGGCCCTCGCCACGGGTCGGGCGGCTGGGCGTTCCGGCAGGTGATGTGGGGGTGGGACGGGCTTCGTCGACCCCGATTTCGCCTGCCTCGACGCTCGCCGGGGCAGGCCACCCGCGGGGCCGTCGCCTCCGGCCGTTCGCGCTTCCGGTCTAGGCGTCCAGGGCGGCACGGAGGTCGGCTGCCAGGTCGTCGACGCGCTCGATGCCTACCGACAGGCGGACCAGGTCGTCGGGCACCGCGAGTGGCGAGCCGGCGGCCGAAGCGTGCGTCATCCGGGCCGGGTGCTCTATCAGCGACTCGACCCCACCCAACGACTCGGCGAGGGTGAACAGTCTCGTACGTCCGCAGATCTCCGCAGCCGCCGCCGGGCCGCCGCGGGCCCGGAACGACACCATGCCGCCGAAGCCGCGCATCTGGCGGGCGGCGACGTCATGCCCAGGATGGGTGGGAAGCCCCGGGTAACGGACTTCGGCGACCCCGGGATGCCCGGCGAGCATGTCCGCGATGACCGCGGCGTTCGCGCAGTGCCGGTCCATCCGGATCGCCAGCGTCTTGACGCCGCGCAGCACCAGCCACGCGTCGAACGGCCCGGGCACCGCCCCGGCCGCGTTCTGGAAGAAGCGCACCCGTTCGGCGAGATCCGGATCGGCGACCACGACCGCCCCGCCGACGACGTCGCTGTGGCCGCCGAGGTACTTGGTGGTCGAATGGACCACGGCATCCGCGCCCAGCGCCAGCGGACGCTGCAGGTAGGGCGACGCGAACGTGTTGTCGACGACGAGCAGCGCGCCGGCGGCGTGTGCCAGGTCGGCGAGCCCCGCGATGTCCGCGATCGACAGCAGTGGATTGGTCGGCGTCTCGCACCAGATGAGCCGGGTGGCGCCATCGCCCCGGTGCCGGGCGCGACCACCGACCAGTCCACCGAGCGTCCCGCCGTCATCCGCGCCGACGCGGATGGCGGCCTTGACCGCGCCGAGGTCGGCCAGGTCCACCGGCGTGTAGTCGAGTCCCCAGTCTGCATACACCCGGTCGAACAGGCGGAACGTACCGCCGTAGGCGTCCCCGGGGATCAGCACATGATCTCCTGGGCGGCACAGGGCGCGCAGCAGGGCGTCCTCGGCGGCGAGCCCGGACGCGAACGCGAGCCCGACCCGGCCGCCCTCCAACGCCGCGAGCGACGTCTCCAGCGCCGCCCGCGTTGGGTTGCCGGACCGGGCGTACTCGAAGCCGGCCCGCAGCCCGCCGATCCCGTCCTGCGCGAACGTCGACGCCTGGTGGATCGGGACGACGACGGCGCCGGTCGCCGGGTCCGGCTGCTGGCCCGCGTGTACGGCCAGCGTCTCGAACCCGTCAACACCCCCGGCGTCCGGGACCTGCCTGGCGCCGGCGCCCGAGCCCGAGCCCGAGCCCGAGCCGGTGGGCGTCACCGGGCGGCCAGGAAGCTGAGCAGGTCGGCGCGCGTCAGGATGCCGACCGGGTTGCCACTGTCGAGCACGAGCACCGCCGGATCGTCGCCGCCCAGCGCCTCGACCAGCGTCGACAGTGGCTCGCCTGCGCCGATGGTCGGCAGCGGCGGCGACATGTGCGCCGAGACCGGGGCGTCGACCGCGGCCCGGTCGGCGAACACGGCCGCGAGCAGCTCACGTTCGAGCACCGCCCCGGCGACCTCGGCCGCCCGCAGCGGCGGCTCGTGCCGAACCACCGGCATCTGCGACACGTTGTACTCACGCAGGTAGGAGATGGCCGCGCCGACAGACTCGTCCGGGTGGACGTGGACCAGCTCGGGCGCAACGCCCTGGTCGCCGGCCCGACCGCCTGCCGCCGCCCGCCTGCTCCGGGGGCCGCCGGACCCGCGGGCGCCCCCGACCGACTCGGACGCACCCGACGCGTCGCCCTGCGTCCGGCCGTCCGGCGTCTGGGTTCCTTGTGTGCCTTGCGTCTGGGTGCCGGGCGTCCGGGCGGCCTGCGGCTCGCCGCGCTTGCTGGCCAGGACCGCCGCGACCACCGGCTCGTCCGACGGCGGCTCCAGGAACCCGTAGTCGTACATCCACTCGTCGTTGAAGATCTTCGAGAGATAGCCGCGGCCGGAGTCCGGCAGCAGGACGACGACCAGGTCGTCGGGGCCGAGCTCGCGGGCCAGCCGCAGCGCGGCGACGACCGCCAGCCCGCACGAGCCGCCGACCAGCAGCCCGGCGCGCCGGGCGAGCAGCCGGGTCATCAGGAACGACTCCCGGTCGGAGACCGCCTCGACCCGGTCGACGACCGCCTTGTCGAACGTCGCCGGCCAGATGTCCTCGCCGACGCCCTCGACCAGATACGGCCGGCCGCTGCCCCCGGAGTACACGGAACCCTCCGGGTCCGCGCCGATGACCTGGACCCGGCCGCCGCTCACCTCCTTGAGGTACTGGCCGACGCCGCTGATCGTGCCGCCGGTGCCGATGCCGGCGACGAAGTGCGTCACCCGGCCGCGGGTGCCCTCCCAGATCTCCGGCCCGGTGCTCGCCCGGTGCGCGGCCGGGTTGTCCGGATTGGAGTACTGGTCGGGGCTCCAGCCGCCAGGCGTGCGGCGGGTGATCTCCCGCGCCACGGAGTAATAGGAGCGCGGGTCGTCCGGATCGACGGCCGTCGGGCAGACCACGACCTCGGCCCCGTAGGCACGCAGGACCGCCCGCTTCTCCTCACTTATCTTGTCGGGCATCGTGAAGACGCACCGGTAGCCGCGGATAGCGGCGACCATCGCCAGGCCGACGCCGGTGTTGCCGCTGGTCGGCTCGATGATCGTGCCGCCCGGGCGCAGCCGGCCGTCGCGCTCGGCCGCGGCGACCATCGACAGGGCGATCCGGTCCTTCACCGAGCCGCCGGGGTTCGCGTACTCGAGCTTGCCGAGGATCTCCGCGCCGCCGCCGCCCTGCCCGTCGCCGCCCGCCGCCGGGCCGCCCAGCAGGTCCGCCGCGGCCTCGGCCATCGCCGTCAGCCGGACGAGCGGAGTGTCGCCCACGAGATCGGTGATGTGCTCGACCACGCGCAGGCCGACGCCGGCCGGCGCCCCCTGACCGTCGCCGCGCTCGTCACCCCGGCCGTCGTTGATCCGCATCGCTGCCCCCCGCCTGCCTGGTCGTGGACTCAGCCATTCCTGCGCGGTAACCATCCGTCTCGACGGTACCGCTGGTGGTCAGTGCCAGCTCGGGAGCGAACCGCCACTCGGCGGGTGGGGTTGTCGTCGGAAGCGCGGCGTCGTTGGGTGGGGGTATGACCGTGGACCCACACGCCGAGATGATCCGGTCCGTTGAGCCGAGCACCCAGGACGGATGTGAGGACTGCCTGCGCGAGGGATCGCTCTGGGTGCACCTGCGCCTGTGCCTGACCTGCGGACATGTCGGCTGCTGCGACTCGTCGCTGCGCCGGCACGCCCGCGCGCACGCCGCCCACGCCGGACATCCGATCGTGCAGTCGTTCGAGCCCGGCGAGGACTGGGTTTACTGCTTCGTCGACGACGCCTTCGTCTGACCGACCGCGTCGAGGCCTCCGAGTTGGTGACGTTCAGCGGCCCGCACCCGAGCTGGGCGCGAAGGCGCGCCTCGCGGAGGCCCGTCCACGAGCGCAGCGAAGTGGGTTGGGCCGCAGCGAGGTCGCCGCAGCGCCCGTGCCCGCACGGAGCGAACCATAAGAAGAGCCCCGGACACGTCGTTGTGCCGGGGCTGGATTCTGGCGGCTCGCCGGCGGGGATCGCCTGGCCGGCGGGCCTGCGTGGAGCAGGCGGTGTCGGGTTCGCGGGGCCTAGCGCGCGGTGCGCAGCGCCCGGGTGGCGACCGGGAGGATCACGCGCGGGTAGCGGAAGATCTTCTGGGCGGTGAGCTCGCCGCCGTCGAGCACGGCGCCCAGCGTGTCGGCGCGGGCGCGGTCCAGCCGGCCGGTGCGCCACAGGTGCCGCAGCCGCAGCAGGCCGGGAAGCGCCGCCTCGATCGCGGGGTGGTCGGGCCGGGGCGCGCCACCGAGCCAGGCGTCGTAGCGCGGGCCGCTCATCACCTGCCAGACGACGGTGTCCGCGACCGTGCCCGTCCCGTCGGAGACGGTCACGAAGTGCGGAACCCGGAACAGGCCGGGGGCGCCGGCGAGCTCGGGGCGAACGGCGGCGGTGACGACGTCGGAGCCGAGACCCATGCGGTGCTGACGGGTGCGCAGAAAGGCGCTGAACGCCAGGGCAAGGGCGGTTCGGCCGGGAGGGCTGGACTTGGCGTGCAACACCACGGCGTCAACGGCGCGGGTGCGTACCCGGTCCATGCCCTCCCGGACCAACCATGAACGGTCGACGACGACGAACGCGACCTGCCCGGGACCACGCTGTCCCAGGCTCGCGTCGTCGTCGTCGACCGCAGACTCCCCCGTCCATCCGGCGCGGAGCTGGGCCGATGCCCGCCAGGCCGGCCGGCCTGGCGTCGACTCCTGAAACCACCGACACGTGACGAGACCGTCGGCATCCGGCAGCGACAAACTAGGGAGGTCGCTGGACGTGAAGATGCGCTCCCCGGTCAGCGTCTTCTCCGATGTCAAGGTGTCCATGCGGGCTCCGTAGCTGCGCGGAGTGCTGTCAGACGGGTCGTCAACGGCGGCGGCCAGCATCAGCAGAGGAGATTGTCGAAGTCGCCGTCCTTGGCGCCCAGGATCAGGGCCTCGATCTCGGCGAGCGTGTAGATCAGAGCCGGGCCGCGTGGATCCCGGGAGTTGCGGACCGCGATGGCATCGCCCGAGAGCCGCGCCATCTCGACGCAGTTTCCCTGCGAGTTGCTGCGCTGGCTCTTCTGCCAGGTGACACTCTTCAGCGCTGCAGCAGACATGCCATTGTGGATCATGGTCAAGGCGGTCTCCTGAGGATGCCAGGGAGGGTTGCCGCGATATACGGCACACCCCGAATCCGCGTCCAACGTTCTGGTCGAGCCATCTACCTGGGACGAGCGACTCGACCTCTGCGGGCGGTGCCAGTCGTTCATGCCGGGCCTCCGTCTCGCAAAGAGTTCCCGGTCAGTAAGACCCGGTGCGTCGGTGGGGCGTTGCGCCCCGGTCTCCCTGGATCGACTGCCTAGCCGATCGGCGACGCGCGCTACGGAGGCATCAGTGCGGTGGAGACGCTGACCCGAACGTCGTGTCGCGTGCACCTGGCCACCTCCTCCGTACCTCGAAAGTCGCAGATACGCCGTGCTTGTTGCTTGCGGGAACAGTATGGCACGGTCGCATGCACGTGCATCTGCCCGGGAGGGGTCATGTGCAAACGTTGGGCGCGAACGAGCGTTGCGTCCGCAACCTCAGATGCCGCGGCAGACATCCCGTGCCCACGTGGCCATCCGGGTCCTCACCCGCTGGCCTGCGCGTTCGCGTCATGGCCTTTCCGCCCGACGGGCCCGACCGAGCCGGTGCCGGGGTCGGATCGACCTCGGTGCCCCGCCGTGGTCTCTCTGGGATGCCGCGAAAAGTCGGCGCGTCGCGGGGGCGCGCGGGGGATCGAGGCCAGTTCGTACGAGGTCCGTGTCTCGGGGCGGCCGCCTCCGCGGCGTGGGGTGCGGGTGCGCGGGGGTGCGCGGGAGATCGTCCGGGGCCGCGTGGACGCGCGCGCGCCGGACGCCATCGACGGATCGCCCTACTCCGCCTTCAATGCGGCGCCCGATCGCAAAGCGGCGCCCCGCGGCCCCGCGTCGTGTCGAAGCTCACCGAAGAAGCGTGCGCGCGCGGGTCCGTCGAGTCTTTACGACACGGTCATCTATGCGCAACGTGACAGATGTGGTCGATGATGCCAACGAGCCGCCGATGGTGTAGGAATCTGCAAGCGACGCACCGTGGCTGGTTGGGTCTGGTGGGTCGGGGCGTGGGATGTGACCCTGCGTCGTGACGGCGACGGAGGGGTCCAGGTGGCGGACGAGGGCGCATCGCGCCCACGGATGGGCATCGCGCCCCAGGTTCGGTGCGAGCCGCCAGGGGCCTCGGTGTCGGCCGGATCTGTCCGACCAGGCCGCTGCGACGCCGTCCCCCGGGCGAGTGCAGCGCGGCTGCGGACAACCTTTGCGGCTGCGGACAACCTTCAATCCGGGTGCGGCGTCGGGAAGGGTCACGAGTTCCGGCCTGAGCGGGGCGCCCTACCCTTGCCCTGTGAAGATCGCCGTAGATGCCTCCTCCGGCCGGAGCTCGGCCGGATCGCTGGGCATGCGCCCAACGGCCGGCGTCCCGGAGCGAGCTGGCAGAATAGCTGCGTTCGGCGGATCCGCGTGGGTCGCGACGTCCGGCGAGGTTCCGACGATGGTAAGTAGTGGGGTGAATGTCGGATTTGCCCCAGAGTCGTCTCTCTCGACGGGGCTGATGGCGGCGCGAGGTCGCCCCCGGCGGCGTATTGCGGACTGCCGGACCGTGCGGCCGAGGCGGCTTTCTACCGATCGGCACTGGACGGCGGCCACGAACACGGACAAGCTTGCTAACCGTTGTGACGACAGGATCAGAGGGAGCGGGACGTGACGACACCGTCGGCGGGCAGTGGCCCGACCGTTCGTCGCATCCTGCTCGGCTCCCAGCTTCGCAGGCTGCGCGAGGCAAAAGGGATATCCCGGGAGGAAGCCGGCTACCACATTCGCGGTTCCGAGTCGAAGATCAGCAGACTCGAACTAGGTCGTGTGAGTTTTAAGGAACGCGACGTCGAGGATCTGCTTACTCTTTACGGCGTGACCGACGAGGCAGAGCGGGCGCCGTTCCTGGCGATGGTCCGTGAGGCAAACCAGCAGGGTTGGTGGCAGAGCTTCTCCGAGGTCCTGCCCAACTGGTTCCAGCCCTACATCGGCCTGGAGGAATCAGCGTCGCTGATCCGTACCTACGAGCTCCAGTTCATCCCCGGCCTCCTCCAGACCGAGGACTACGCGCGGGCGGTGATCGCGCAGGGTAACCGTGGCATGCCCCGGGACGCGATCGATGCTCGGGTCAACGTGCGGATGAGTCGGCAGAAACTGCTGACCAGAAGCGACGCGCCGCGACTGTGGGTCGTGATCGACGAGGCCGCGCTCCGCCGCCCGATCGGTGGCACCAAGACCATGAAGGCGCAGATCGAGCACCTGCTGGAACAGATGAACCAGCCCTCGCTGACGCTGCAGGTCATGCCGTTCGACTTCGGCGGCCACGCGGCCGAGGGCGGTGCGTTCAGCATTCTCCGGTTCCCGGAGGCGGACATTCCGGACGTCGTCTACATCGAAGTCCTGGGCGGTGCCAACTACCTGGACAAGCGCGAGGACGTCGACCGGTACATGGAGGCGATGGACCGTCTCTGCGTCGACAGCACCACGCCGGTACGCACCGCCGACGTGCTGAGGAAGATCTCCGCGAGCCTCTGACGGGCCGCCGCCAGCCCGCGCCGTGTCGGCACGCCGGCCGCGGCGCCCGCGCCGTCCCGGGCCGGGAGGCGCGCCCCGTCAGCGCGGGTAGCCGTGACACCCGTGGCCGGCCTGCTGGGCCTCGCCTGCCGGCGTGCCCGCGCCGGCCTGCCGGCGCGGGCACGCCGAGTGACCAGACCCGGCATGCCGGCCACTCCGGAGATTCCCCGGTGCCGAGGCTCGCGCGGTGAAGAATCGCCCGCCACCCGGTCCGCGGCCCAAATGGTCTCGTAATGCACGTGCATACTGGCCGTGCAAAGAGCTCGTGCATTCCACCGTGCATTTTGGGCGCACAACGCGCGGCGCGTCGCGCGCCGTTTGCGACAACATTGTTAACGATACGAGAGAGTATGGTGAGGAGCGTCACTCCGTGGTCGCCTGTTTACCACGATGTCACCCGGCATTCGGGCTGCCGCGCCCGGTGACACCGACCCGGAGGCGCGCCGACCGCGCCCCGGGCTCCACGCCCGCGCCCCGCGCCAGGGCACGTGACGGCCCGCCACGGCCGTGCCTCGCAGCGACGAGGACCCACAGCCGCCACCGCTTCGACGCCGAGACCTGACCGGGGATCGCCGCGCCGTCCGGCCCGCACGCCGCCGCGCCGGTTCGGCCTGCACACCACCTCGCCGGAGAAGGCGTCCAAGGCCCAGCGCCGCCGTCGGGTCCGCACGGCTTTCCGCTGGTCACGTCGTCGGTGTGGATCGCAGTGCTACCAGATGGGTGCCCGTGCGCGGTCCGAGATCGGCCTCTGGGACCATGGAAGCACTCAAAAAGCTCCCGGAATGCAGGGAAGGCGCCGTGGACGACCGGATCGCCGATCGCTGGTACGACGCGGTGTCGGTGACTGCGGCGCGACCACCCGCATCATCGACAGCACGCTCGGCCGCCGACGGCGTGCCCTCGGTGGATCGGCGGGAACGACGCGCCGCGGGGGATCCGGGCGACGTCGGTGCGGCCGGGATGCGGGCCGAGCTGCGGGAGCTCACCGGTCAGCTGCTGGGAGCGCTCGCCGCCGAGCCCGTGGACCGAGCCGCGGGCGTCGCGGTCGGCGCCCGGCTCGCCCGCATCGGCTTCGTCGATCCCGACCATCTCGCCCGGACCGTCGAGGTCCTGGGCCCGCCGCTGTCCGCCGCGGCCGGCCCGGGCCGGGCGCCCGCCGCGTTCGCCATGCTCGGCGCGGTCGCGTCCGGGCACGGCGACGCGCTGCGCACCCGCGCGCTGGGCGCCGCCGGCGACAAGCACCGCGTCGAGCTGGCCGGCCTGCGCAGCGCCGAGCGGTCCCGGCGGCGCGGCGACCAGCGTTTCCGCGCGGTGTTCGAGCATGCCGGGATTGGCACCTTGGTGGTCGACGAATCCGGGGCGATCCTCGAGGCGAACGACACCGCACGGGCGATCGCGGGCCGCGACCTGACCCGGCTGTCGATCGGCGACGTCTGGGATCTGGTCCCGCCGCGAGACCGCGGCGAGCTGATCGACATGTGGGCCGCCGTGCGTGCCGGCCGGCCGGGCCGCGGCGTCTGGCGGCTGGACCGGCCGTCCGGCCCCGACGGTACCGGGCTCTGGGTGAGCCTGACGGCCGCGATGGTCGACGACGAGACCGCCCTCGGCGGCGCCTACTACGCCGTCACGATGGAGGACGTGAGCGGCCGGCATGACCCCCGCGCCGGCGCCTGCGGCTGCGTGGCCTCGGCCGGCCCCGCAGGAGCGGACGGCGTGCCCGGCCGGGACGCTGGGCTGCCGGTCGGCGGCTACGGGGACCGGCCGGTCGTCGAACCGGCGGCCTCCCAGGCGGCGGTGGCTGCGGCCGCGACGACCAGGCTGACGCGCGCGATCGCCGCCGCGCTGCGGGCCGGGCAGTTCGTCGTGCACTACCAGCCGATCGTCCGGCTGGCCGACGGGACGATCCAGGGCGCCGAGGCGCTCGTCCGCTGGGACCACCCGCGTCGGGGGCTGCTCTTTCCGGAGGAGTTCATCGGCGTGGCCGAGGAGTCGGGCCTCATCGTGCCGCTGGGCCTGCACGTGCTCGAGACCGCCTGCCGTGACGCGGCCCGCTGGGCCGACGTCGCCGCGCCGGCCCCGCCGACCGCCGCGCCGCGCGCGGGCGGGGCGGCGCCGGGCTCCGTCGCCGCGGGCGGGGCGCCGGCGCCCTGGACCGCCGGGCCCTTCGTCAGCGTGAACCTCTCGGTCCGCCAGCTGGAGGAGCCGGACGCCGCGTCGAGCATCCTGGCCATCGTCCAGCGCGCCGGGCTCGACCCGCGCCGCCTGCAGCTGGAGCTGGTCGAGAGCCTGCTGGTCGACGCCTTCGGCCGCCAGCCGCAGGCGCTGCGGCAGCTCGCCGACGCGGGGATCCGGATCGCGATCGACGACTTCGGCACCGGGTACTCGAACTTCGCCTACCTGCCGACGCTGCCGGTGCGGGCGCTCAAGCTCGCCGGCCAGTTCTGCGTCCGGGACGACGAGGCCGACGACGAGGCCGACGACGAGACGGTGGCAGCCCCGGCTACGGCCGCGCACGCGGCGGTGGACGCCGCGACGATCGCGGTGGCGGTCGCGGCTGCCGCCGGCAGTCCCGCCGTCGACGTTCCCGGCGTCGACCTTCCTGGCCTCGACGGCTTGGGCGCGGACGGTTCGGGCGCGGGTGGTTCGGGGGTCGGCGGGTCCGCCGCCGCGAGGCACGCCGGCCTCGAGGCCATGGATCAGATGATCGAGGGAATCGTCGCGATCGCGCACCGCCTGGGGCACACCGTCACGGCCGAGTCGGTGGAGACGCACACGCAGGCGGCCCGGATGCTGGCGCTCGGGGCCGACCTCGGCCAGGGCCATCTGTTCGGGCGCCCGATGTGCGCCGACAAGATGGCCGCGGCGCTGGCCATGCCGGCCGGTCTGGCTGCAGCAGGCGGTCCGGCGGCGGCGTTCGGCTCGACCGGCCAGGCGGCCGTCGCGGTGGTCCCGCCCGCCCGTGACGGACGGTGCCGGCACGCGACCCAGTTCCCCCATCAGTAGCGGTTCTCCGCATCTCGGGGCCGGTTTCGGGGGTCTTTGGTCGCTGGGATCGACCAACTTTCGTCCGGTCCGAGGGATCTACGGCGGGCGCCTCCTGGGTGCCGGCAGCGCCGGGGCCGCGCCGGCTGGTCACGATCCAGGTCCGGTCGGGACGGGGAACCGCCCCGGACCGACTATGCGGCTGGTCTCGGGTAGGCCGAATGGGCATGACGGTGTGGACTGGTCCTGGCGGGCCGCAGACGGCGATGGATTGGCGGCCTGATCATTGCGGGGCCGGCCCGTCGTCGTCGGCCGGGCGAGCGGGGATCGCGAGCGGAGATCAGCGCATGCCGATGCCGGCGAGGGCCGCCCGAAAGCCAGGAGTGGGGTCGTCGTCCGGGCTCGCGGGCGCGAGCCGGTCCGGGTAGTCGTCGAGATGGGGGCGCCAGTCCTCGAGGAAGACGAGCCCCGGCGCGACCAGCGTGAAGCCGTCGAAGAGCGCGAGCGTCTGGTCACGTCCGCGTAGCGCGAGCCGGGGCCCTCCACGGGCATAGCCGTCGTCGTAGGTGGCGCTCGCGCTGCCGTAGGTATCCGCGCGGGACTCGACGACGCCCTGCGAGAGCGCGAGGAAGCTGCCGGGAACGAGCCGGTCGCGGATCTGAGCAATGATCCTCGCGGGGTCGTCGGCGTCGGGGATGTCGTGCAGGACGCCGAGGATCAGGACAGCGACCGGCCTGGTCAGGTCGAGCAGCCGGCCGGTGTCCGGATGGTCGAACACGGCCGTCGGGTCGCGCAGGTCGGCCTGGATGATCGTCGCGTTCTTGTTGTCGGCCAGGACAGCCTGGCTGCGGGCGACGGCCGTCGGATCGAGGTCGACGTAGACGACGTGCGCGCGGCGGCGGCGTCGCCGGACAAGTTGGTGCACGTTCCCGCCCGGACGGCTGTCGGTGGGGATGCCCGAGCCGAGATCGAGAAACTGGTCGATGCCGGCGTCCAACAAGAATCGGACCGCTCGTCGCATGAACGCGCGGTTCTCCCGCATGATCGCGCCGATGTCGGGAAGCGTGTCCGACAGCCGAGCGGCCAGCTCCCGGTCGACGGCAAGGTTGTGCGAGCCGCCGAGGAAATAGTCGTAGACCCGCGAGGTGCTCGGCTGGGGCCGTTCGGACGCCATCTCGAGTCGCGACGGCGTTCGGCGGACCGTGCGACCCGATCGGGCGGCGTGCCGTGGCTGGGTGGGCCCGTCGTCGGTGTGCTGCCCGTCGTCGGTGTGCTGCCCGCGGTCGGTGTGCTGGCCGCGGTGGGGGCGCTTCTGGTCGGGATCGAGGTCGATGGTTCGGTCAGGCCCGTCGTCTCGATCGCCGTCGAGGTCGGGCCGCTCGCGAAGTCGCTGCACGGGTGTCACCGGTTCCTCCGCCCCTCGGGTGGCAAATTCCTCGACCTCGTACCCGCGCTCTGTTCGGGCACCCGCCTTCCGTCACCTACGGCGACGGGTTTGTCTCGCCCCGTCGGCAACCACTGCGAGGCTGCGTGAACGGAGCGGTGGCTGGTTGAAGATCAAGCGCTCGCGGTCACCGTCCGTACGCCACGGATGGGCTGGGTGCGCCCGCTGGGTTGCGACCGCGCGGCCGCGGGTGCTGGGTTGCGACGGCTCGGGCGCGGGTGCTGGGTTTGCGACCGTTGGGGGCGTGGGCGGGTGACGTGGTCGCGCGAGCGGTCAGGACCAGCCGAGCTCGTGGAGACGATCGTCGTCGATGCCGAAATGGTGGGCGATCTCGTGCACGACGGTGATCCGTACCTCGTCGACGACCTCAGCCTCGTCCGCGCACATCGCGCAGATCGGTCGCCGGTAGATCGTGATCCGGTCCGGCAGGACCGCGCTGTACCAGTCGCCTCTCTCGGTGAGTGGGACACCTTCATACAGCCCGAGCAGGCCATCTGGCGAGTCATCCTCGACGAGGACCGCGACGTTGCGCATCCGGCGGCCCAGCTCCGGCGGCAGGCTGTCGAGCGCCTCGACCACCAGTTCCTCGAACCGCTGCAACGGCACGTCGATGCCCATGCCACCCAGTCTCCGCCCCGCGGCGCGGCGCGGTCGGCTCCGCCTGTCGGATCTCCGCCTCGCCTCGCCTCGCCTCGCCTCGCGGCGCGGTCGGCTTCGGTGCGGCGCCGACCGGCGCGGCCGGCTCCGCACCGACGCATGATCGCGGTTTCTGCCCCCGGATGGTCGTAATCCTGGCCGGTTTGCGACCATGCGGGGGCACAACCGGCGATCATGCGGACGGGGCGAAGGGCGCAGGACGTCGCGCTTGCTGTGGCGGGTTGTCGTCAGATGACGGTGCGGCTCACTGGGTGATCGCGATCGAGAGGATCTGCGGCTTGGTGACGGGCGCGCCGTCGCCAGTCTCACCCTCGGCGCCCGGCCCGGTGATCTTGTCGAGGACGTCGAGTCCTTCGGTGACCTGTCCGAAGACGGTGTAGCCGCCGGCGAGCGCCTGCGCGCCCTCCTCGGACGGATCGGCATAGTTGATGAAGAACTGGCTGCCGTTCGTCCCCGGGCCGGCATTCGCCATTGCGAGCACGCCGCGGTTGTAGTTCACGCCGGCGGTGTTCTCGTTGCCGTACTGGAAGCCGGGCGACCCGCCACCCGAACCGGTCGGGTCACCGCACTGGAGGACGTAGATCCCGGCGTCCGGGCCAGAGGTCTCCCGATGGCAAGCGGTCCCGTCGAAATACTTGTTGTCGGCCAGGTACCGCAGAGCGTGCACGGTGCACGGCGCCTTCGCGGCATCGAGGGTGGCGGTCATCGTGCCGAGATTGGTGGTGATCACCATCTTGGCCGGCTTCGTGTCGACACTCGGACCTGCCGGCGGAAGCGTGACGTCACGGGCCGGCTGCTGGCCATTTCCGGTGTAGACGCAGTTACCGACCTTGGAAGTCGCGGCCGGTGCGGCGCTCTGGGTGGGCTGTGCGTCGACGCTTGCCGTGTCGTCGGACGACGAAGAGCTGCCTAGCGACTTTGACAGCGCGATCGCTCCGACGGTCAGCAGCAGGGCCGCGAGGATGCCGAATGCGGCGACCTTCACCTCCGGGGCGATCTCCCGCCTGCGGCGGCGCTCGCCGGAGATGTTCTTCTGCCAACTCGGCGCGCTGTCCTCGCCGTCCTCGTCTTCGTCGTGGTCGTCGTCTTCTTCGTCCTCGTCGTCGAAGTCCGGCTCGTCGAGGTCGGACGGGTCGAAGCCGTCGTTGTCGTCCTGTTCGCCATCGTCCTCGGCACCGAGATGCGGAGATCGGCCGGTGACCTTCATGCCGGCCGGCCTGCCGCCTCGGGACGTCGGGCCATCCGCGGCCGTGGCGTCCTCGACGACGTCCTCAGGGCCCGCGTCCTCCTCGTCGTCGAGGTCGGTCGCGTTGTCGGTCGCGTCGCTGGATGAACCGGGCTGGTCACGATCCGTAAGAGTAGGGCCGGTGGATGCCCAGGGACCGGAAGCAGGGTCTCGGGGTGGCGGCAACATGGCCCATCCGCCGGCGGCTCCGCCGGGCGCCGCACCCCCCGGAACCATCGGAATTCCGGTGGCGGACAGGATGATGGGCGGCGGGGCGCCGCCGCCAGGCCGCTTCTTGCCTTCCTTCCGGCCATCGTCGGCCGCGGTCCCCGCCGGCGATGCCGGCGCGCTTGACTCGTCGGACCGCGCATCCGGTCCGGCTGGGTCCTTGTCGTCCGGCATCAGCACCTACCTCTCGGCGCCGCAGCCTAGCAACCAAACCTGTACAGCAGCCGACTCCGTGGGTCTCTTCATGACGGTTGGTAGTCGTGTCGTCGCCGAGGCCCGGCGGGTTCCGCTGATCGCGTCGACCCGGCGGGCCGGCGATGTCCCTGATAGGAGGGTTTCATGCTGGTCTGACCCGAATGTTCGGTAGGTTGCCCGGAAAACCACTCAACGAGGAGATACATGATCGACATCGTTGGTGCGGGCTTCGGGCGAACCGGAACGCTCTCGCTCAAGGCGGCTCTCGAGCGTCTTGGGTTTGGCCCCTGTCATCATGGTTTCGAGTTGATGAAACGGCGCGAAACCGTCTTTGGTTGGTTGGATGCGGTGGATGGAAAGCCCGCCGACTGGGATGGCCTGTTCGCCGGCTACCGGTCCACCGTCGACTGGCCAGGCGCCCGCTTCTGGCGCGAGCTCGCCGCCGAGTACCCCGATTCCAAGGTCATTCTCACGGAGCGCGACCCGGAGAAGTGGTACGAGAGCGTCCGGACGACGCTCTACCAGGCGATCCTCAACGTGCCGGCGCAGCTGCCCGACGAGGTGAAACCGCTGATCCAGCTCCTCAACGCCCTGATCTGGGACGGCGCCTTCGGCGGCCGCTTCGCCGACAAGTCGCACGCGCTACGGGTCTACGCCGACCACAACGCCGAGGTCAAGCGCGAGATCCCTGCGGACCGTCTCCTCGTCTTCGACGTCGCCGAAGGCTGGGAGCCCCTATGCGCCTTCCTCGACGTCCCGGTCCCGCCGGAGCCGTTCCCTCGCCTCAACGACCGTGAGGTCTACGGCGCCGCCCAACGAACCCGCGAAGCCTCAACCGTCGCCTAACCTGCGGCATAGGCGGTCGTACGTCCGCTAAGCCCGCGAACCGGTCCCGGCTCGGAAGCCCCCGTCCACCGAGCCGGGTCCGCGCTTCGCGCCTTGCCCGCGTGCCTGCCAGTAGCTATCGACGCGATATAGGCCGTCGTAGCGGTAGCCGTATTCTGGCGCATAGCGGGACTGACGGCTCGGTCCGCGCGTGACGCGGACTGGTTGACCGGTTAGGCAGCTGGTAACGAGCGCTGCGTTTCCGGTACTAGAGAAAGACTGGTCCTTGTATTATAGTCCTCGGGAATCGCGTCCACCGTGCCCGGTATAGATGATCATGTTTCCGAAGTCTTTGTCGTCTTCGTAACCGCCCGAGAGAACGATCGACTCGGCTCCTGCCGCCCGCGTGCCGACAATCCCGGCCTGTAACGCTCGGTGTATCCCGGCGGCACGAAGCGCACGGCGATTGGCGTAGACCGTCGTCGCCGACGTGGCCGGAGGCGGGGCGGCTTCGACGTTCGCAATCTCTGGATTGACCGGGGCCACAGCCGCGCATAGTACGTGACACGAGCGCTTGCCGAGCGCTCGGCGTTCCCGACAGCAACCCGGTGGCGATCGGAGCGCTATTCGCGCGCCGCCGGGTGCGCCTGGTGGTGGCCTTGACCGGTGCGGCGGCGTCCAGGACCGCGTAGGAGGGTGTCTACGGCGTCGACGATGTACTCGGGGCGGGTGAGGACGTCCCGCCAGGTGACGCGGACCGGGCGCCAGCGCAGGCCTAGCAACCGATTCTGCCGGTCGCGGTCGTAGTGCAGGGGCATCGGGTCGAGGAGCGGTGTGCCGTGGAAGGAGACGCCGTCCGCCTCCACATAGACCCGCCGCGATACCCAGGCCATGTCGACACGAGCGACGAGCGCGCCCGCATCGTTCCGGATCGGATACTGCAGCTCCTCGGGTGGCAGACCGGCATCCGTGAGCACCAGCCGGACTCGGGATTCCAGCGGGGACTCGGCGCGACCGTCGACCTGCTGAAGCCACCGATAACGTCCGGCTCCGCCGCGTCGGCCGAACAGCTCCGTTCGTACGTCGTCCAGATGGGCGAGTCGGCGGCCATGCAGCGCCGCGTCCATCAGCGCGACTGCCTCGGGTCGATCCCAGGCGAGTAGCAGGTCCGCCAGCGTTCGCGGGACGTCTGTTGTCGGCAGGCCGCGGACGATCCGAACCTCGTCATCAGGAACTCTTCCGGCGCGTAGGACCAGTCCTGCGGTCCGGGGCCGGGCACTGGTACTCGCGACCAGCAAGTGAACTGGTTCGGCCGGCGTGTACGAAGGCAGTGCACCCAGTCCATACAGCCTCGCGGCGCTCAGACCGCACACGATCGCGTCAGGGCGGCGATGCAGCGCAGCCCGCAGGCGAGCGAGCAGGGGATCCGCGCCGGACACCAGATAGGTGCCTACAAAGGGTCGGATCCAGGCTCCGGTTCGCACCAACTGCTCTATCTGTCCGCGAGTAAGTCCGGTATCTCGAGCCTGTGCTGCGGTGATCATCCCCTGCTGTCGGTCGGCCATGCGCAGGGCCGCCGCCATTCCCGGATATCCGTCCTGTCTGTGCCGGCCAACTGTCGCCATGCACCGCAGAGTCCGTGCCACCCGCCCACAACGCCGGGTCCGACCGCTACCTGTGGATAACCGGCATCCTGTGGATAGCGGCGGGATCGGCCCCCCGGTCCGGGCGGTGGACCTCGTCGCCGACCTTGATCGCCAGTTGTGTACTGGAATCCGAGTTGAGAGCGGGGCGCCGTTCGGATTCCGATACACAACTGGCGATCATCAGCGGGTGTTGGGTCGGTCGTCGACTCGACTCGACTCGACTCGACTCGGGCCGGGCCGGGCCGGGCCGGGCCGGGGCCGGCCGCGCCGGGGCCGGCCGCGCCGGGGCTGGCCGCGCCGGGGCTGGCCGGGGCTGGGCGGCCGGGCCGGGGCTGGGCGGGCCGGGCCGGGCCGGGGCTGGCCGGGCCGGGGCCGGCCGGGGCTGGCCGGGCGGGCCGGGGCTGGGCGGGCTGGGACCGGGCGGGCTGGGGCCGGGCGGGCCGGGGCTGGGCGGGGGCTGGGCTGGGCGGCGCCAGGTCAGGGCGGTGCAGGTGGTTCGCTCTGATCGGCGGGGCGGCGGATGGGCCGGTTGGCTCGACGGCGGGTGCGTTCGCGGTGCCAGGCTCTTAGCGGTGGCATGACATGGCGGAGGGCCGGGCGGGTTGCTTCGTAGGCGGCGGTGACGAGCTTGAGGTGGGGCTTTTCGAGGAGGCGGTAGTCGTCCGCCGCGGCGAGCCGGAACCTCAGGTCGGGGCGGAGCTGCTGGAGGTATCGGCGAGCCCGGGCCGCGTGTAGCGGGTCCGAGGCGATCTTGATCGTCGCCGCCGATTCGAGATACGGCATGGCGAACGTGAGGTTCTGCTTCGTGGTGTGCGCCCGGATCTCCTCGACGATCCGGTCAGCGGGAACGCCGAGAACCTCGCGGGCATAGCGCGCCATCATCTCGGCCTCGGCGACAGGGGCGCTGCGGGTCGCCGCGCCGCTGAACACCAGCAGAGCGTTCGGAGCGGTCGGCCAGCCTCGGGCGTGGCGCACCGAGCGGACGGCGATCTCGGTGCGCCAGCGTTGCAGCGGATGCAGCCGCCCGCGTCGCCCCGACGGGTACCCGAGGACGAGAACGACCTGATCCAGCGTTGGATCCGCGTTCCCGGCCGCGGCGTTTGCCCTGGCCCCGTCGTAGGCGGCCGCTGCCCGTTGGCTGGTGGTCCCGGTTTCCGGATCGGCGAGGGGTGGGTCCGGGTCCGCAAAGCTCCATCTCGGCGAACCGAGATGCCGGCCGGACGCGGCCCAGTGGGCGAGTTCCGTCAGTCCGATCACCAACCCCGCGGCCGCGACGATTCCGATGGTCACCGCAACGATCGTCAGCGACATGTCGACCACTACCCTCGCGACGTAGGCGCCCTGAGCAGCGGCCGCGGGGCCATGTGCCGACATGGTCGCGGCGGCGATGGTCGCGGCGGCGATGGTCGCGGCGGCGATGGTCGCGGGCGGGTCAGGCAGGCGCGCACAGTTCGATTGTCGTCTGGTCGTGCAACTCGGAGGCGGGTTGCGACCTCAGGGCGGAGGATCGTCGGGGTGGAGATGAACAGCGGGGCGGATCGTCAGGCACGATCGGTAGCACCATGACGCTTGCGACGACCGACCTTGTCGACGCCCTGCCCCCGGGCGGGCTGGCCGCTGCCCGTACGGACCCGCTCGGCGAGGACGCGATCTACGCGACCTTCGAGGAGTGGGCCGGGGAACGGGACCTCAGCCTGTACCCGCATCAGCAGGAAGCGCTGATCGAGATCGTCTCCGGCGCGAACGTCATCCTTTCGACGCCGACCGGTTCGGGGAAGAGCATGGTGGCGGCGGGGGCGCACTTCGCGGCGCTCGCGACGGGGCGGCGGTCGTACTACACGGCGCCGATCAAGGCGTTGGTGTCGGAGAAGTTCTTCGCGCTGATCGAGATCTTCGGACCCGAGAACGTCGGCATGGTCACCGGGGACGCGGGCGTCAACGAGAGTGCGCCGATCATCTGCTGCACGGCGGAGATCCTGGCGAACCTGGCGCTGCGCGAGGGGGCGGCGGCGGACGTCGGCCAGGTCGTCATGGACGAATTCCACTTCTACGCCGATCCGGACCGGGGCTGGGCCTGGCAGGTTCCGCTGATCGAGCTGCCGCAGGCCCAGTTCATCCTCATGTCGGCGACCCTCGGCGATGTCGCCCGGTTCGAGGAGGACCTGACCCGGCGCACCGACCGGCCGACGGCCGTGGTGCGGTCCGTGGACCGGCCAGTCCCGCTCTATTTCCAGTACGTGCTGACGCCGTTGCAGGAGACGATCGAGGAGCTCCTCTCCACCCACCGGGCGCCCGTCTACATCGTGCATTTCACCCAGGCGTCGGCGCTGGAACGGGCCCAGGCGCTGACCAGCATCAACGTCGCGACGAAGGCGGAGAAGGAGCAGATCGCGGCGGCGATCGGCGGCTTCCGGTTCACCGCCGGATTCGGCAAGACGCTGTCCCGCCTGGTTCGTCACGGCATCGGCGTCCACCACGCGGGCATGTTGCCGAAGTACCGCCGCCTCGTCGAGATCCTCGCCCAGGCCGGCCTCCTGAAGGTCATCTGCGGGACGGACACCCTCGGCGTCGGCATCAACGTCCCGATCCGCTCGGTCATGTTCACCTCGCTGTCGAAGTACGACGGGACGCGCAACCGCATCCTGACCGCTCGCGAGTTCCACCAGATCGCCGGGCGCGCGGGCCGGGCCGGCTACGACACCGCCGGCTACGTCGTCGTGCAGGCGCCCGAGCACGTCATCGAGAACGAGAAGGCGCTGGCGAAGGCCGGCGACGACCCGAAGAAACGCCGCAAGGTCGTGCGCCGGAAGCCGCCGGAGGGGCAGGTCGGCTGGGGGCAGCCCACCTACGAGCGGCTCATCTCCGCCGAGCCGGAGCCGCTGACGTCGCATCTGCGGATCACCCACTCGATGCTGCTCAACGTCATCTCCCGGCCCGGCGACGCGTTCACCGCGATGCGCCATCTGCTGACCGACAACCACGAGGACCGGGCCGCGCAGCGCAGGCTGATCCGCCGGGCGATCGCGATCTACCGTGCGCTGCTCGCCGCCGGCGTCGTCGAGAAGCTCGACGAGCCGGACGCGGCCGGCCGCACGATCCGGCTCACCGGCGACCTGCAGTTCGACTTCGCGCTCAACCAGCCGTTGTCGCCGTTCGCGCTCGGGGCGCTCGAGCTGCTCGACAAGGAGGCGCCCGACTATCCGCTCGACGCGCTGTCCGTCATCGAGTCGACGCTCGACAATCCCCGCCAGGTGCTGTCCGCGCAGCAGTTCAAGGCCCGCGGCGAGGCCGTCGCGGCGATGAAGGCCGAGGGCCTCGACTACGACGACCGGATGGAGGCCCTGCAGGAGGTCACCTATCCGAAGCCGCTCGACGAGCTGCTGACCGGTGCGCTGGAGATCTACCGGCGCGGTCACCCCTGGGTCGACGACTACGAGCTCGCGCCGAAGACGGTCGTCCGCGACATGTACGAGCGGGCGATGACGTTCGCCGAGTACATCCAGTTCTACGGTCTGGCCCGGTCCGAGGGCCTGCTCCTGCGGTATCTCGCCGATGCCTTCAAGGCTTTGCGCCAGACCGTTCCGGACACGGCCCGCACGGAGGAGCTGACCGACCTCATCGAATGGCTCGGCGAACTGGTCCGTCAGGTCGACTCCAGCCTCCTCGACGAATGGGAGCGGCTGCGTAACCCCACCGAGGGCGACCTCGCGGCCGCCGCGGCGATCGAGCACGGCGACTTCCTGGCCGACAAGCCGCCGGCGGTCACGAAGAACGTCCGCGCCTTCCGCGTCCTCGTCCGCAACGCGCTGTTCCGCCGCGTCGAGCTCGCGGCATTGCGCCGTTACCACGACCTGGGCGAGTTGGACGCCGAGTCTGGCTGGAACGCCGACGCGTGGCAGGACGCACTCGAGCCGTACTACGAGGAGCACGCCGAGATCGGCACCGGCGCCGACGCCCGCGGCCCGAAGATGCTCATCGTCGACACGGCCACCGAACGCGGGAAGTGGCTGCTGCGCCAGATCTTCGACGACCCGGCTGGCGACCACGACTGGGGCGTCAGCGCCGAGGTCGACCTCGCCGCCTCCGACGAGCTCGGCGCCGCCGCGCTGACCGTCACCGGCGTCGACCGGCTCTAGGGCCGCCGCCGACAAGGTCGGCCCCTGCCGTCCGTCCCGCATGATCGGCGTTTGTGTCCCGCGGTGGTCGCGATTAGGGCCGATTCACGACCACCCGGGGCGCAACCGGCGATCAAGCGGACGGCGTGCGCGGGTCGGGGGCATCGACTTTGGTAGCCCACTTCGGGCGCTTCCGGGCGCGCTGAGGAGTCCGTACCCTGCCGTACATGGGCGCGGTGGGCACCGGCGGGCGCGTCGGCGTGCGCCGGCTGGAGTACCGCTGGCTGCTGCCGGGCCTGCTCACCCAGGAGATCGCGACCGGCGGCGGCGACGCCGGGCCGGCGCCCCGGTCCGCGCGGGACTGGGCGGTGGACGTCGTCCTGTTCGCGGGCGCCGTCTACGGCGGCCTCGCCGAGTCGCAGCGCCTGTTCGATCAGATTCCGAACGTGCCGCCGGGCCTGCGCGTCGCCGACCTGGCCGCCGGGCTGATCACCTGCGCAGCGCTGTGGTGGCGGCGGCGCTGGCCCGCGGCGCTCACCCTCGCCGTCACGCCGTTCGGCGTCTTCTCCGTCTCCTGCGCCTTCGGTGCGCTGGCGCTGATGTTCAGCGTCGCCGTGCACCGGCGGCCGCAGGTGGCCACCGTGGTCGCCGCCGTCTTCTGCCTGCCCGCCTTCTTCTATCCCCTGGTCTGGCCGGATCCGGACTTCACCTATGCCGGCTCGGTGCTGCTCTCGCTGGGGCTGACGGCGGGCGTCACCGGGTGGGGAATGTTCGTCCGGGCCAGGCGGCAGCTGGTGATCTCGTGGCGGGAGCGGGCGGCGCTGGCCGAGGCCGAGCAGCACCGCCAGGTCGCCGACGCCCGCCGGGCGGAACGGCTCCGGATCGCCCGGGAGATGCACGACGTGCTCGGCCATCGGCTGTCGTTGCTGACCATGCACGCGGGCGCGCTCGAGTTCCGGCCGGACGCGCCCGCCGACCAGCTCGCGCGATCCGCCGGCGCGGTCGGCGCCAGCGCCCGGCAGGCCCTCGCCGAGCTGCGCCAGGTCGTCGGCCTGCTCCGCCAGGACGACGATCCGGCGGCGGCCCCCACCGTCGAGGCCGTCCCCGCCGTCGCGGCCGTCCCCGCCGTCGAGGCCATCCCCACCGCCGCGGCCGTCCCCGCCGTCGAGGCCATCCCCACCGCCGCGGCCGTCCCCGCCGTCGCGGCGGAGCCGACCCGGCAGGTCGATCGCGCCCCGCGTCCCGACGCGGCGCCGGCGGCTGTACCAGCGCCAGACGCGGCGCTGGCGGCACTCACGGCGTCTGACGCGGCGCCGCCGACGCCAGCAGCGGTGCCAGGGTTGGCAGCAGCCCCGGAGCCGGCCGCGGCGGCAGCGCCGGCAGCGCCGGTTCCGGCGGCGCCGCCGGCGCTCGCTCCGGCGGCGCCTGGGATGCCCGACCTGGCCGCCCTCGTCGGGGAGTCCCGGCGCGCCGGTGTGGCCGTCCGGGCGCACTACCGCCTGGTCGAGCCGCACACGCTGTGGCCGGAGGCGGGCCGCGGCGCGTACCGCATCGTCCAGGAGGCGCTGACGAATGCCCGCAAGCACGCGCCGGGCCAGCCGGTCACGGTGACGGTGGACGGTTCGGCGGCCCGTGGCCTGCGCATCGAGATCCGCAACCCGATGCCCGTACCTGGGGTCGGGGAGACGAGCGGGCGGGCGGGTCCGACCGGTGGAACCGGGCTGGTCGGCCTGATCGAGCGAGCAGCGCTGGCCGGAGGGGCGCTGCGGCACGAGCGGACAACGGACGGCGAGTTCTGCGTCACGGCGTGGCTGCCGTGGGCGCCGGGGGACGGTTCCCGGCCGTCGCGCGTGCGCCGCTGCGAGGCGCCCGTCTCCGGCCTGGCCCGGACCGGAGTGAGCGGCGGATGAGCGACCCACAGTCACCCGCCGCGCTCGACGCCGCCGAGGGGGTGGGCCCACCGGTGCGGGTGGTGGTCGTCGACGACGACCCGCTGGTCCGGGCGGCGCTCGCGATGGTGTTCGGCGGCGGGAACGGCGTCGAGCTCGTCGGCGAGGCGACCGACGGCGACGAGGTGACTGCGGCCGTCGACGAGCACGGCCCGGACGTCGTGCTCATGGACATCCGGATGCAGCGGGTCGACGGACTGGCCGCAACGGAGGCGCTGCGAGCGCGGCCCGACCCCCCAGAGGTCGTCGTCCTGACCACCTTCGACGCGGACGAGCACGTGCTGCGGGCGCTGCGGGCGGGCGCGAGCGGCTTCCTGCTGAAGGACACCCCGCCGGCGGAGATCATCCTGGCGGTTCGGCGGGTCGCTGCCGGTGAGCCGATCCTGTCGCCGGCGGTGCTGCGCCGCCTCATCGCGCACGCCGCGCTGGCCGGGCCACCGGGGGCATCGCCGTCCGGACCGGTGGTGACCCCGGCGGCCGCCCGGGCCGGCGGGCGGCCCTTCCCGCCCACGACCATGGCCTCGCCCACGACCATGGCCTCGCCCACGCCCATGGCCTCGGCCGCGACACTGGCCACAGCGGGGCCGACCGCCGGGGACCCACCGGCGCAGGTCGCGCGGGCTCGGGCGTCGCTCGGCCAGCTCAGCGCGCGGGAGCGGGAGGTGGCGCTCGCGATCGGGCGGGGGCTGTCCAACGCCCAGATCGCCGCCGAGCTGTTCATGAGCGTGGCGACGGTGAAGTCCTACGTGTCGAAGCTGTTCGTCCGTCTCGGCCTGGACAACCGGGTGCAGATCGCGTTGCTCGTCCACGACGCCCGCCTCGACGCCGGCTAGGACCGTGGCCGCCAGGGTCGGCCGTCACCCAAGATCGCTGATAATGCCCCGCCGTGGTCGTGAAGACGCCCCGCCCAGATCGCGACCATGGCGGGGCACAAACGGCGATCACGCGTGGGTTGCGGGGACGGGGTGGCGGAGCCGGTCCCGGAACGGACGGCGTGCGGCTACGGAATCGACCGAGGTCGTCGAAGGCATAGCCCGATGGCCGTCGCCGGCGCCCGGTCGGCCGGCGCACGCTACGGCTCATGAGCTATCGAGTGGACGTCCAGCGGCTCACGATCCGTGCCCGAGCCGGCGGCGGAAGTGGCGACGTCGCCGGCGGCAGCCGGGACGCGGACGGGGCCGCCCGCGCGTCGTCGGCGCTGGTCGACGTGTCGTTCTCGGTGGAGCCGGGCCGGATCTGCGGGCTGTTCGGCGGGGAGAGCAGCGCGAGGTCGCAGCTGCTCGCCTGCCTGGCCGCCTACCGGCGTCCGCGGGCGGGCGCCGTGCGCGTCGACGGCGAGGACCCCTACGAGAACGCGCGGCTGATGAACGGGATCTGCCTGGTCGACGGTCGAGGCGGCATCGGCGTCGACGAGTCGACGACGGTCCGCGAGGTGCTGGAGATCGTGGCCCTGCTGCGTCCACGCTGGGACCAGGCCTTCGCGGCCGCCCTGCTGGACGGGTTCGAGGTGGCGGCCGGCGCAAAGGTGGCCAGGCTGGCCCGGGGCCGGCGGGCGGCGCTCGCGGTGACGATCGCGCTGGCCAGCCGGGCGCCGCTGACGATGATCGACGAGGCGCACCTGGACCTGGAGCCGACGGACCAGGTGACGTTCCACCGTGCGCTGCGCGCCGATCAGCAGGCTCACCGGCGGACGGTCATCCTGGCCGGCCCGACCGTGGGCGAGGCCGGCGACGACGACATCCAGCGCGCGCAGGACGGCGGCGGCCCGCTCGACGACGTCGTGCTGCTCGGCGGCGGCCGGCTGCTCGCGGCGATGCCGGCCGTCGGGCTGCGCGCGCGCGGCCACGTCGTGAGCGGCGACGCGGACGCGCTCGCCGCGTTCCTGGCGACCGTGACAGGTGCGGACCTGCCCGAACCCGTCACGGGAGCTGCCGTGCGCGAACCCGCCACGGGCGCGGAGGTGCCCGAAGCCGGCGCCACCCCCGGCGCGCTCGGGGACGCATTGACCGGCGGCGGCTTCGCCGTGCTGGCCGATCGTCGGCTTGGCCGGCTCCGGTCGGTCGTGCTCGTCGGCGCGCTGCCCCGCGACGCGGCCGCCGCGGCGGACCGGGCGAGGATCACGGTTGGCCCGGTCGGGCTGCGCGAGCTGGTCACCCGGCTCACCGACGAGCGGTCCGCGCTCGGCGACCTGGCGGAGAGCTCGCGATGACGGGCCCGGCCGACGGCGCGCCGGCGCCCACCGCTGCCATGATCGGCACGGCGGATCGGGCCAACGGCCCGGAGGGCCCGCCGCCGCTGGTGAACGTCGCCGCGATCACGACGCTGGGAACCATGATCTGGGTTGGCCTGCTCTGGCTGGTGGTTGCCGCCGGCTTCGGCATCGTGGTCGGCATCGTCGCCGCGGTGGGCTCCACCGACCACAGCCTCTGGCAGCACGGGTTCTCCGGCTGGCAGCGGTTCGTGCCGTTCGCCGCCGGCCTGTCGATGACGTCGGCGTTCGCGCCGATGCTGGTCGGCAACGGCGTCACCCGCGCCCGGCTCGCCGCGGGGGCCACCGTCACGCTGGTCGTCGTCGCGCTCGCCGGCGGCCTGTTCGTCGCGCTCGGGTACGGGGCGGAGAGCCTCGTCTTCCACGCGCTGGGCTGGCGCCACGAACTGTCCGGCGGCCGGCGGCTCGCCGGCGGCGGGCTCGTCCGGGTGGGCGTCGCCCATGTGGCGCTGTTCGCCTGCTACTACGTGTCCGGATGGCTGATCGGGGTGGCACGCGGGGTACTCGGCCCGGACGCGTTCGCGCCGCTGGTCGTGCCCGCGCTGATCCCGGCGGCCGTCGCCGAGATCCTGCTGCGCCCCGAGGTGACCGGCCTGCCGTTCGCCGGTCACCTCGGCCTCGACCGGCTGGGCGGGCCGTCGCTGTCGTTCGGGCTGCTCGCGTCGCTCGCCGCCGTCGCCGTCGGCGCCTGGGTGGCGCACGTCGCCAGCCGCGGCCTCGTCCTGCCCGTCGCCGGCGCTGCGCGGTAGCGGCGGCCGGCGTTGGCGGCGGCCGGCGTTGGCGGCGGCGGGCGTTGGCGGTGGCGGGCGTTGGCGGTGGCGGGCGTTGGCGGTGGCGGGCGTTGGCGGTGGCCGGCGGTAGCCGTGGCTGGCAGAGCCGGCGCCGGACGGCGCCGACGGCGGACGGCGAGATCGCCCGACGGCCAGATCGCCCGACGCCTGCCCCGCGCAGGCGCTGCGGCGTGACGGAGGCCGCAATGCGTGGTCACGTCGGAGACAATTCCGAAATCTGGGTTAACGGGGCGGGCGCCGTCCCGGCAGACTGGGCGGTATGAGTGCAGGGGAGCCTTCCGGGGAGTACTCGGGCCAGTCGACGGGCTGGTACCAGGGCTACCCGCAGGCAGGTCAGAGCCAGCCACAACAGCCGTACCAGCAGCCGACGTATCCGGCGCCGCAGTATCCACCGGCGTACCCGCCGCCCGCGGGGTATCAGTGGGTCACGCCGGAGGCGCAGCCGCCGCCGATGGGCCAGAACCCCTGGTACCAGCCGGCCGGCCGGCAGCCGACTCGGCGCCCAGCCTGGCTGCTGCCCGTGCTGATCGTCGTCGGCGTCGTCGTGATCGCGGGCGTCGTGGGGGCGGTGGTGGCGCTCACCGGCGGGTCGGGCTCGACGAAGGGGACGCTGCCGAGCGCCTACGCCGGAACCTGGTTCGGCAGCCACGACGGCGCCGAGATGTCCCTGGAGCTCCGGCAGGGCAGGGTCGGCGATGTCATCGGGGAGACGACCTATCCGGGTGCCTGCGTCGAGACGGTGACCCTGCTGGAGGTCGGCGAGTCGACGGTGCGCGTGCACGAGGCCGCGAAGCCGGGCGACGACTGCACCGACGAGGACATCACCCTGACGCTGCGGGACCCGGGCGACCTGCAGCTGCGGTATGAGTCGTACGCGCAGGGCGATGCGAACGGGACGGTCCAGCTGACGCGCAACGGCGGCGGCCGGCCAACCTGACCGTGTTCGGCTCCCCGGCCACCCCGCCGGCTCGACGGTCGGCGTGCGGGTTGCGGCGTGCGGGATGCGGCGTGCGGGTTGCGGGTTGCGGGGTGGGCGGGCCGGAACGACGAACCGCCCTGACCTCGACAGGAGAGAAGGTCAGGGCGGTTCTCACTCCCGCGTCGGAGTGGGGACGCACGCGGCGCGGGAGGGTCTGAGTGCCGGCGGGCTGGCCGCGTTGCTCGCCCGCCGGCGCGGTTCCGGCCCGCGATCAGGCCGGAGGCGTGACCTAGCCGAACAGTGCCTTGTGGGTCTGCGGACCGACGACGCCGTCGACCGACAGTCCATGGGCGGCCTGGAAGGCACGGACGACGCCGTCGGTCTGCGGGCCGAAGTAGCCGTCGACCGTGATGGTGTAGCCGAGGTCCGCGAGCTTCGTCTGCACCGTGCGGACGGAGTCGAGGCTGACACCGTGGTTCGCCGCCCGCGACAGGTACCAGGCGTTGGCCGGGATCGCGGGTGCGACGAGCGCCTTCGCGACGGGAGCCGGCGCGGCGAGCGCCGCGCCGCTGCCGACCGCGCCCGCGGCGGCGTAGCCGCGGGACAGGTAGGTCCGGTAGGCGCCGGTGGTGTAGGTGGTCCAGGCGCTCGGGCCGGAGCCCCGGCAGACCTGGGTGGCGGCCCAGGCGTTGGTCGCCGGGTCGTACAGGTCACGGCTGCCGACCCAGCCGCCGTGGGCCCGCATGTTGATCTGCCAGAGGCCGCGCGAGTCCTCGCCGACGGTGGCGTGCGCGTAGCGGTTGCCGCCGGACTCCGCGAGCGCGATCGCGACCCACGTCGCGAGGCCGACCCGGCAGCCGTCGAGACCCGCGGAGCGTGCGTAGGAGGCGATCTGGGCGTCCGAGACGACGCTGGAGGCGGCGCTGGCCGGCGCGGCGCCGGCAAGGACCGCTGCGCCGGCTGTGGCGGTGAGAACGCCGGCCGCGACTACGCTGGAACCGCGGCGGCGACGTGCACTCTGCTTACGGTGACGACCTTTGAGCATAAGGCAAATAATCTTTCCCGCACGCCTGTGAGGTTAGCTGTCGGGTTCGGGCCGGGAAGCCCGGCCGGCTATTTCTGGGCGCGCTGAACAAGCGCCGTTAAATGGCCGACTTAACCCCAAGGGCCGGCACCGTTCGGCACCGGCCCGGAGGAACGTGGTTCCCCCACTTCTGCCCTGGCGATCGTCTCGGAGGGGGCACCCGACCGGGGGCAGAACTCGGCGTCCGGACAGGTGCTTGCTGCGAGCGGAGCAACCGTAACTAGCTACCCGGTGTAGTCACAAGGCGGTGAACTGGGCAGATGTCCGGCAGGGGTGTCACGCTACGTGCAATGGCCTGAGGCGGAGTGCTTCCCAAACCGATCTGTGGCAAGCATCACAGTGGTTCTCGGTGAATTCCGGGAATGACGGAGTGCTCGTTTCGGAGCCCGTGTCACGGAGACCGCCCGGCTGGTTGCCGGAATGCAGGCACCGAATATCGGGAGCGACGCGGATCTGATGCGTGCAGTCATCGCCCGTCACCCCTTCTCCCCGATCGAGCAATCGGCCGTCGGCGCGTGTTCCGGTCGTGGGTGACCGTGGTTGGGGTCACAGAAGAAGATCCGTGCGCGACCGAGGACGAGTCGGAATCGGGTGCGCACGGATTTGGCCGCTGACCCGCCCGGCTCAGGGTTGGAAGCGGTAGCCCATGCCGGGCTCGGTGAGCAGGTGGCGCGGGCGCGCCGGGTCCTCCTCCAGCTTCTGCCGCAGCCGGTTGAGGTAGGTGCGCAGGTAGTGGCTCTCGGTCTCGTACCGGGCGCCCCAGACCTCGGTGAGCAGCTGGCGCTGGCTGACGAGCTTGCCCGGATGGCTCAGCAGCACCTTGAGCAGGCCCCACTCGGTCTTCGTCAGGTGGATCTCCTGCGCCGAGCCCTCGTCGCCGACGCTGCCGGCGGGCGCGGGGTCGGCGTGCCCGCCGGATGTTGCGCCGGTGCGGTCCGCGGCGGGCGGGACGCGGGTGACGCGGTGGGCGGCGAGGTCGACCGTGACGTGCCCGAGGCGGACGACGGGGCTCGCGCCCGGCTCGCCGGTGCGCCGGCTTACGGCGCGCAACCGGGCGAGCAGCTCGTCGATGCCGAACGGCTTGGTGATGTAGTCGTCGGCCCCGGCGTCCAGTGCGCCGACCTTGTCGCGGCTCTCGGCCCGGCCGGAGAGCACCACGATCGGCACCCGGGTCCAACCCCGAAGGCCGTGGATGACCTCGACACCGTCCATGTCCGGCAGCCCGAGGTCGAGGATGACGATGTCCGGAACCGTCGACGCGGCGACGGTGAGCGCACTCGCGCCGGTGTCGGCGACGGACACGTCGTAGCCGCGCGCCCGCAGGTTGATCCGCATCGCGCGCAGGATCTGCGGCTCGTCGTCGACGATCAGCACGCGCGTCATCGCGGGTCGCCGTCGTCCCCGTCGCCCGCCGCCGGGTCGTCTGGCGTCGCGTCGTCTGCCGCCGGGTCGCCCGCCGCCGGGTCGCCCGGGTCCGCACGGCCTGGCAGCGGGTCGTCGGCGGCGGGCAGCTCGATGACCATCGTGAGGCCGCCGCCGGGGGTGTCCTCGGGGACCAGGGTGCCGCCCATCGCCGCCATGAGCCCGCGGGACAGGGCGAGGCCCAGGCCCGTGCCCGTGGTGTTGTCCGTGTCGCCGAGGCGTTGGAACGGCTGGAAGATGGCGTCCCGGTCGGCGCGCGGAACGCCCGGCCCGCGGTCGACGACGCGGATCTGCACCCGCCCGCCGAGGGCACTGGTGGTGACCAGTGGCGGCGTCCCGGCCGGCGAGAACCGGATCGCGTTGACGACGACGTTCGCGACGACCCGTTCCAGCAGCACCGGGTCGGCCCGGACCGCCGGCACCTCCTCCACCTCGCCGCTTTCAGCCGCTGCGCCGGTCCCACTCGCCGCGCCGAACTGGCCGGCGGCGCCGAACTGGCCGGCGGCGCCGATGCGAACCCCGGTCGCGTCCGGGCCGATGCCGTCGAGGGCGAGCGCCACGACGTCCTCCGCGTGCACCGCCCGCGGGAACACCGACAGCACACCGGCCTGCAGCCGGCTCATGTCCAGCAGGTTCTCCACCAACGCCGTCAGCCGGTCCAGCGACTCGTCCGCCGTCGAGACCAGCTCCGCACGCTCCTGCGCCGACCAGGTCACGTCCTGGGCGCGCAGTCCCGTCACGGCCGCCTTCGCGGCGGCCAGCGGAGCCCGCAGGTCGTGCCCGACCGCGGTGAGCAGGGCGGAGCGGACCCGGTCGGCCTCCGCGAGCGGCCCGACGCTCGCCGCCTCCGCGGAGAGCCGGTGGCGATCGGCGGCGGTGGCCGCATGGGCGGCGAACGCGGCGAGCAGCCGCCGGTCGGCGGCCGGCAGCGGGCGGCCGCGCAGCACGAGGGTGAACCGGTGACCGGCCGGGACGACGACATCGCCCTGCGCCGGCCGGGTGCACGGCCGCGGCCCGACCGCCGCGACGAGCCGCCAGCGCTCCCGCCCGGCGTCGTCGTCGTCGGGCGAGCTGGCCTCGAGCAGCGCCACCGACGACATGGCGAAGCTCTCCCGGGCCCGTTCGAGGATCGCCGGCAACGGCTGCTCGCTGCGTAGCACGGTGCCGGCCAGCGTGGCGAGCGTCTGCGCCTCGGCGCTCGCCCGCGCGGCCTGGGTGGAGCGACGCCGGGCGACGTCGACGACCCGGCTGACGGCGATCGCGACGGCGACGAACACCACCAGCGCGAACGTGTTGTTGTGCTCGGCCACCGTCCAGCGGTGCAGCGGCGGGGCGAAGTAGTAGTTCAGCAGCAGCGACGACGCGACCGCCGCGGCCAGCGCCGGCCAGATCCCGCCGACGACCGCCGCCACGACCACGACCAGCAGGTAGAGCAGCACGTCGGACGTCAGGTTCAGCGCCGAGCGGGTCGCCGCCCCGACGGCCGTGACCAGGGCGAGCGCGGCTGCCGCCAACACGAAGCCGGTGAGCAGGCGCCGCTGGGTGCCCCGGCGTTCGTCGTCGCCGCCGGCCCGGCCACCCGCGCGCGGCGGCGGCCCGGCCGCGCCCGCGCTCGGCTCGTCGCTGCTGGGCCGCCCGCGCCGGCCGGCGGCGCTCGACCGCTCGTGCGTGACGAGGTGGACGTCGATCGAGCCCGAGCGGGCGATCGTCGTGACGCCGACGCCGCGGCTCGCCAGCTGGGCGAGCCGGCCGCGGCGGCTCGCGCCCAGGACGAGCTGGGTGGCGTTCTCGGCCCGCGCGAAGTCGAGCAGCGCCGCCGGGATGTCGTCGCCGAGGACGTGGTGGTAGCTGCCGCCGAGGCTCTCCACCAGGTCACGCTGCCCGGCGAGCGCCGCCGGGTCGGCGTCCCCGACCAGGCCGTCGGGGCGGCTGACGTGCACGGCCAGCAGGTCGCTGCCGCCGGGGAAGCGGGCGGCGATCCGGGCCGCGCGCCGGATCAGCGTGGCACCCTCGGGGCCGCCGGTGAGCGCGACGACGACGCGTTCCCTGGACTCCCAGGTGGCGGTGATGCCGTGGTCGGCGCGGTACCGGTCGAGCTGCTCCTCGACCTTGCCGGCGACCCAGAGCAGGGCCAGCTCGCGTAGCGCGGTGAGGTTGCCGACCCGGAAGTAGTTCGACAGTGCGGCGTCGACCTTGTCGGCGGCGTAGACGTTGCCGTGCGCCATCCGGCGGCGCAGCGCCTCGGGCGCCATGTCGACGAGCTCGACCTGGTCGGCGCGGCGGGCGACGGCGTCGGGGACCGTCTCCCGCTGCGGCACGCCGGTGATCGTCGCGACGACGTCGCCCAGGGACTCGAGGTGCTGGATGTTGAGGGTGGTGACGACGTCGATGCCGGCGGCGAGCAGCTCCTCGACGTCCTGCCAGCGCTTGGTGTTACGCGAGCCGGGGATGTTGGAGTGCGCGTACTCGTCCACGAGCGCGAGCGCGGGCCGGCGGGCGAGCACCGCGTCGACGTCCATCTCGGTGAAGTCGGCGCCGCGGTGCCGCAGCGTCCTTCGGGGCACGGTCTCGAAGCCGTCGGTCAGCCCGGCGGTGTGGCGGCGGCCGTGCGTCTCGACCAGGGCGATCACGGTGTCCGTACCGCGGCTCGCCCGCCGGCGCCCCTCGGCCAGCATCGCGTAGGTCTTGCCGACGCCGGGGGCCGCGCCGAGGTAGATCCGCAGCCGTCCGCGCCGCGGGTCGGGCGCGCCCGTCGTCACCGCGTGCCCGTCTCAGCCGACGTGGACGGCCGGTCGGCGGGACCGGTCCGGCTCGGCCTCGCGCAGCACCTCCCGGGTGATCGGGGCGACCTCGCCGACCCCGAAGATCAGGAAGCGGACGAAGTTCGTGAACGGGTTCCCCTCGGTCCACTCGAAGTAGATGTGCGGACGGGCGCCGGTCAGGTCGCGCAGGTGCAGCGTCAGGGCGGCCAGGGCGTTCGGGACCGACGCGCTGGTGAGCCGCAGCACCCGGTAGCCGTGCCGGTCCACGCCCGTGACGGACAGGGCGCTCTCGAACTCGGACGCGTCCGTGATCGACACCTCGACGAACAGCAGCGGATCGCCGGCGGGCACGTGCGCGTCGCGGCGGACCTGCGCCGCCTTCTCGCGGTATTCGGCCTCGTCGCCGGCGTCCGGCTCGTTCGCGATCAGGCGCAGGTTCCCGTTCGGCTCGCCGTCATGGCCGACGCAGGCCGACTCGAGAACGAACTGGCGGGCGGTGTCGTCCATGCGGATGTCGGTCACCCGCAGCTCGAAGGCGCGTACCGACCGGGAGGCGAACGAGACGAGCAGAATCACGATGATGAAGATCGACGCGATGATCAGGCCGTCCGGGCGCTCGAAGACGTTCGCGACCGTCGTGTAGACGAAGACGGCCGTGATCGTGCCGAAGGCGACCACGCGCCGGTTCGAGCGCCGCCCGTCGCCGTCGCGCCGCAGGCACGAGAGCGTGACGGCGAGCGACGCCGACGTGATGAGCACCAGCACACCGGTCGCGTATGCGCCGCCCTGCTTGTCGACGCTCGCGTCGAACACCCAGGTGACGAGGAAGCCGACACCCACGAAGATCAGGACCAGCGGCCGGACGGCCCGGGCCCAGTGCGGCGCCATGCCGTACCGGGGCAGGTAGCGCGGCACGAGGTTGAGCAGCCCGGCCATCGCGGACGCTCCCGCGAACCAGAGAATCATGATCGTGCTGACGTCGTACACGGTGCCGAACCCGCCGCCGAGCAGGTCGTGCGCCAGGTAGGCAAGCGCGCGGCCGTTGGCGGGGCCGCCCGTGTCGAACTCCTTCTCCGGGATCAGCCACACCGTCACCAGGCTGCTGCTCAGCAGGAACACACTCATGATCAGGGCGGCGGTGGTGAGCAGCCGGCGGGTGTCGCGAATGCGGCCGACCGGCTTCTCCTCGGTGTCGTCGACGTCGCCCTTGACCAGCGGCATCACGGCGACGCCCGTCTCGAAGCCGGACAGGCCGAGCGCCAGCTTCGGGAACACGATCAGCGCGACCCCGACGAGCAGGAACGGATTGGGATGCTCCTGGATGAGCAGGTCGTGCCAGTCGCCGATGACGTGCGGCTCGCTCACGACCTTGCCCAGGGCGACGGCGACGACGACGGCGTTGAGCGCCAGGTAGATCAGGACGAGGACGACGGCCACGCCGACCGCCTCGGTGAAACCACGCAGGAACACCGCTCCCAGCAGTGCGAGCAGCACCAACGTGATGATCATCGTCTGGCCGTGCAGCAGGCTCGGGGTGTACGGATTCTCGACGATGTGCGCGGTCGCGTCCGCCGCCGACAGTGTCATCGTGATGATGAAGTCCGTCGCCGCGAAGCCGAGCAGGGCCAGCACCAACAGCTTGCCCGCCCACCACGGCAGGAAGCGCTCCAACATGGCGATCGAACCCTCGCCGTGCGGGCTTTCGTGCGCCACCCGGCGGTACACCGGCAGCGCGCCCAGCAGGGTGAGCAGCACGAGCACGAGCGTCGCGATCGGGCTGACCGCGCCGGCGGCGAGCACCGCGATGCCCGGCTGGTAGCCGAGCGTGGAGAAGTAGTCGACGCCGGTCAGGCACATGACCCGCCACCACCGGTGCCGCGGGTGCTCCTCGGCGGGCTGGGTGTGCGGCCCGGCGTGCTGCTTCGACTGCTCGGCCAGGCCCTGCAACAGCCAGCTGCGCAGGTCCGCCCGGTAGCGGGCCGACCGGGAGCGCTCCGTAGCGGCGTGCTCGGATCCGAGCGCCGTGGACGCCGCCGCGGTCGGCAGGCCATCCGCGTCCCCGCGCACGTCCGCGGACGCTGATCCGCCGGCGTCGCCGGCCGCCGGGGTGGTTCCAGCGGGCTGACCGTCGGGCGCGCCCGCGTCCGGCTGTGCGGTCGGAGAAGCCTGACCGTTGGCCGGGGGCACGGACGAGTCGTCTCGGTCCGACCCCTCGGACCGCCCGGCGGGGGCACCGCGACCGGTCTGGTCCGACCTGTCGGGCGCGCTCCCGGGAACGCCTGGCCGCGCCGTCACCCGTACCTCCGTCGCACGTCGCCGGACGGCGACCGCCGCCGCCGTCGGCCCAGCTGGGCCGACCTTTCCTGCTCCCTGGACCTGACCGTGTCACATCGTGAGGCCAGCGCGCACCGCCGAAGATCCTTGTTAACGGATTCTTGACGCCCGCGAGCCGGATGTATGCCATCTACGCTCGCCCGAGGCCGGCCGCGTCGCCGGGAGCCGCGCCGCGCGCGCGACCGGAGGGGACTCGCCACGGCGGCCACATACCCCCACGGCGATCATCTACGCCCGGCGCCGTCGCCCTCCCACGCGAACGCAGTCCCCCACCGGCCCGGCCACCGGCCACCCTCCACCCTCCACCCTCCGCCGTCCGCCGTCCGCCGTCGCCGGGGTGCTCAGGCGTCGCCGGGACGGGCGGTGGCCTCGCGGTCGGCGTCCTGGCGGTCGTGCCGCTCCTCCTGGGCCGCGCGGCGGGTGTCCTGGCGGTCGTGCCGCGCCTCGTGGGCAGCCCGCCTGGCGTCCTTTCCGGTCGAGCCGGAGCCGACGCTCCCGTGCTGCCAGGGGAGGCGGGCCGTGGCGGTGGTCGGTCCGCCGGGCGGGCTGGTCAGCGTGAACCGGCCGTCCATCGCGCCGACCCGGTCGGCGAGACCCGCGAGCCCGCCACCGGGGGCGATCGTGGCGCCGCCGCGGCCGTCGTCGGTGACGGTGAGCTCGAGCCGGTCACCGAGGCGGACCAGCCGGATCGCCGCGGACCGGGCGTCGCTGTGCTTGCTGATGTTGGTCAGCAGCTCGGACGCAGTGAAGTAGACCAGGCCCTCGACGGCCGCGGACGGGCGGTCGCCGGGAAGGTTGACGTCGATGGTCACCGGCACGACGCACCGACCGGCGATGTTCGTGAGCGCCGCGCCGAGCCCGCGTTCGGTGAGGATCGCGGGGTGGATGCCGCGGGCCAGGTCACGTAGCTCGCGCAGGGCGACCTTGACCTCGCCGTGCGCCTGCTCGACCATCTGCGCCGCAGCCTCGGGGTCGCTGGTCATCCGCTCCCGGGCGAGGCCGAGATCCATGGCGAGCGCGACGAGACGGGCCTGTGCGCCGTCATGAAGGTCGCGTTCGATGCGGCGACGGTCGTCGGCGGCTGCCCCGACCATCGTCTCCCGGCCCGCCTCCAACTCCCGGATTCGGCGCTCCACCGCCGTCGACGGCGACAATAGCGTCGAGATCATCGCCCGGTCGACCGCGGCGAACGCGTAGACGACGTAGGGCACCACCGGCCAGAACGCGAACAGCAGGGTGATCGTGACCGTGAAGGTGAGAATCCCCCAGGGCAGTCGGATGAGCAGGTAGAGCGCGCTGCGCCAGCCGACGGGATCGGACAGCCGGTTCCACAGCCAGCCGAAGAAGCCACCCTCCCGCACCGGCATCTTCGACGGTGACGGGATGTGCAGATCGAGCAGCGCCCGCGCCCTGGCCCGCTCGACCTGCCCCCAACCCCGACATACCACCAGCGCGAAGGCCAGCAGCGGCAGCCCGATGACCGTCACCGCCAGTCCGCTGCCGACGCTGAGCAGCACCACCATGCAGACGAACCCGGCGATGCCCAGCGGCAGGTTGAGCAGCGCGAACGTGACCTGCTTCCAGGCGCGCGCCCCAAGCCCCAGCAGGGGAATCGACTCGCGCGCCGCGGCGGTCGTCTTGGCTGCGGGAGGAGGAATCGTGGTGGCGACCGGGGCGCGAGTGGGCGCGGCGGCCCCAGGGGCGGCGGGCGCGGCGGCGGCCCCGGGGGCGGCGGGCGCGGCGGCGGCCCCGGGGGCGGCGGGCGCGGCGGCGGCGGCCCCGGGGGCGGAGGGCGCGGCGGCGGCGGCCCCGGGGGCGGAGGGCGCGGCGGCGGCGGCCCCGGGGGCGGAGGGCGCGGCGGCGGCGGCCTTGGGGGCGGCGGCCCCGGAAGCGGCGGGCGCGGCGGCGGGCGCGGCGGCGGCCCCGGGGGCGGCGGCGGGCGAGGCGGCCGAGGCAAGCGCGGCGGCTGGAGCAGGCACGTCGACGGCCGGCTCGGCGGCGGTCCAGGCCTGGTCGCCGTCAGGGCCATCGCCGTCGCCGTGACGGAGATCGCCGCCGATCGCGGTCCCGGCCTCGCCCGTCTCGGGTTCGCCTGTCTCGGGTTCGCCCGTCTTGGGTCCGCCCGTCTCGGGTTCGCCTGTCTCGGGTTCGACGTCAGAGGTCATCGACCCCGCGTCGCCGTCGGGTCGCGGGCCGGCGAGTTCAGCCTTGTCCGAGTACGGCCCCGGGTGGACCGCTTCCACCGCGTCCTGTCGTGAGCCGGCGGGTACGACACCGCCCGGCTCCGCGGTGCCAGGTTCCGCTCCGCCGGCTGACCGAGGCTCATTCTGCGCACGTTCGACTTCCACGCGTACCAGCGTGCCTTGCCCCGCCGGTCCCACACCATGGGCCCAGGCCGCCCGCGACGGTCGGGAGAACCCCACCCCTGCTGGGGGGCTCAGGCCGGCACCCGCCTCGGCCGAGCCCTTGATCGTCGCAGGCGTGTTGCCAATACTGTGATTCCACCGCGAGCGCGACGATGGCAACACCACGCCGCGATCTTCCGACGCGCGCGATGTCGACGGCGGGGTTGGACCAGACTGCGTCCATGAGCGCTGCGCAGGCCGGCTACTCGGGGACGCCGCTGGTCCGCAAGATCGGCGTGAAGGCGGGACACCGGGTGGTGCTGTGCGCGGCGCCCCCGGGCTGGGCGATCCCCGACCTGCCGGCGGGGGTGGCGACGTCCATCGTGGTTGACCCGCCCGCCGTGGAGTCCGGATCCGCCGGGTCGCCGGACGCGGCTGCCGGCCACGACCACGACCACGCGGGACCGGACGTGGCGAGCCCTGCGGATGTGGCGGTCTCGGCGGACGTGGCTGACCCGGCGGTCTCGGCGGACGTGGCGAGCCCTGCGGATGTGGCGGTCTCGGCGGACGTGGCTGACCCGGCGGTCT